>LAZR01000919.1_pt1 | contig 20072 bp, 23 predicted proteins | sample 329461 | NCBI WGS metagenome assembly LAZR01 (sample SAMN03002196, study PRJNA259156) | marine sediment metagenome | biome: sea floor; feature: Hydrothermal impacted sediments; material: marine sediment; isolation source: Loki non-amplified sample from Loki's castle hydrothermal vent sediment ...
GTTGCACAGACGTCCGAGTTCATTCAATCCACGCTGCTCGAAGACACCTGGAGCACGGACGAACAGCTGCAGGCTGCAAAAACCGTAACCCTCGAAGAACTCAGATCATTCGCAGGGACGTTGCTCTCGAAAATTGACCCGGTACTGCTGGTTCATGGCAACCTGACCGAAGCTTACGCACTTAACCTGGCCCAGCAGATTGATGCGATTGTGTTGAACAAAAGCGATTTTGCAACGGTTGCGCGCAGTCAGGTGCGCAAGCTGCCGCCGGAAGAAATCGTCGTCTCTTTGAACGTAGAACATCCGGATACCGGGTACACGCTTTACACCCAGGGCAAGAACACCAGCTTTGAAGAGCGCGCGCGGTTCCGCCTGCTGGCGCAGATTATAAGCAGCCCGTTTTATGAAGATATCCGCACCACGCGCCAGCTTGGCTACATTGTGTACGCAACACCCTTCGAAATGCTTGAAACCCCGGCCCTTGGCTTTGTGGTTCAATCCCCTACCGCCAGTCCGAACGCCATCGACCAGGCCATTCGCGAGTTCGCCAAAGGCTACAATGAGACCCTTGCCAACTTGGATGACGAGCGCCTGGCCCAGGAAAAGCGGGCAGTGATCAGCAGCATTATGGAGCAGGATCGTCAATTGGGAGAGATTTCAGGGCGCTATTGGCGCGAGATTGATCGTGGCGAAGAGGGGTTTGACTCACGAGAAAGGCTCGCAAAAGCCGTTAAAGCCGTCAGTCTCGATGAGCTGAAAACCACCTTCAGGGACTCCGTATTGAACAGAGACCGGGCGCTGCTCGTGAACACGGGTGGCGAAGGGTTGAGCGCAAAGGACGCCCGCGACCTTATTCTGCAACAACCACCCGTTACCGATAAGTAAAAACGGCCGCTACGTGTCGACAGGGAGGCGCTGAAAGCGCGCCCAGTCCTCCGGCTCATCCACATCCCATCGGGGCTCCAGCAAACCAACGCTGAGCCCCAGTTCCTTCAGTCGCGCACAGGTTTGCTCAAGGACAGCTTCCGTGCCCCACTCAATACCGTCGAGCATGCCCGGAAGCACCCGGCGCGAGCCAATCAACACGTAACCACCGTCATCAGACGGCCCTAAAACAACATCGTATTCCTGCAGGCAGGTCACGGCCAGATGCACATACGCGGGTTCAACTGACGGGCAATCGCTGCCCACGATCATAGCGGCAGCGTGAGACTCAAGACCACTTTCAAGCGCATCCAGCATTCTGTCGCCCAGATTCGCCCCCCGCTGTATATGCTGCGCCAAGCCTCTGTGCTCAAGAGTACGGACAATTGCCTGCGCATCCACCGGCACAGATTCAACCTCCCTGTCCCACCAGAACTGCACAGAAAAACCGGCGCCACACAGATTATCCAGCACAGCCAGGGTAAGCGTTAAGTGCGCATCCAGCGCCCCGGACACACCCAGCGCAGGAATAAGACGAGTTTTTACCCGGCCCGCTTCCGGCCACTTGGCGAACTGCATCACCAGCGCATTGAGAAATTCAGTCTGAGCCATTACGAACATCCATACGGTAGGAATGAGCAAGCGTTGCCGGGGATTCACCACGCCAGTAGCGCCAGCGTAAACGCCACATCAGAAAAATCGTGCGCCACACACCTCGCTGTTCCCAGCGCCGGCTGTCGGTAACAACCGGTTCGTCAATACAGAAGGGGCGGGAAACCAGGCGCAGCCTGTTGGAAAACTCAATATCTTCCATGATCGGCAGGCTATCAAATCCGCGCAGAGCCTCAAAAACTTCCCTGCGCACAAACAGAGCCTGATCGCCTGTGCAAATACCCGTTAACCGCGAGCGCTGATTCATAAACCAGGCAACAACCCTGAACATCACGCCCCGGCCACTCAGGCGCACATCAAAACGGCCCCAGGCTTTGTCACTGTTAAAAAACTCACTCAGGCAATTCAGTGCATTTTCAGGAAGACGGGTGTCCGCGTGCAAAAACACCAGAACACTGCCGTTAGCAACAGAGGCGCCCGCATTCATTTGAACGGCCCTTCCCTTTCCCGACTGAACCACCCGATCCGCAAGCGGGATTGCCAACCTGGTTGTGCCATCCGTGCTGTCCGCGTCCACCACAATCACCTCATACCCCTCTGCGCGCAGCGGTGACAGAGCTTCAAGCGCCGCCACAATGCCCGCCGCTTCCATCCAGACTGGCACAATAACGCTTAGCGAGAACGAATCAGACAAAGCACACTCCCAGCACGGCAGAAAACACGGTAACACCTTGAGCCATAAGCCTCAGGCCGTTATCATACCGACCTTCTGAAAGAAGCGCCTTCGTAGCTCATCTGGATAGAGCGTCCCCCTCCTAAGGGGAAGGTAGCAGGTTCGAGTCCTGCCGAGGGCACCAGTAACCATTTCGTATCAATACATATCAAGACTTAACCATCTGTTTTAGATCATCTTTAACGAATTCCGGCATCCTTGTCGATCCACAATATTCCGCCCCAATCTCCACATTCTGACCGACAAAAAAGCGGAAAACCCCGTAGAGCAACAGGAATAAGCCGGACGTTGTGCCATTCCCGCGAGGATGGCCTGAGAACCACCACAGCACAACACAGCACAACACCTTCCAGCGTGAACTCATACAGTGACGACGGGTGGCGTGGCGGCCGGCCCCATATTGGGGAACACCATGGCCCCAGGCCAATTGACACCAGTGGTGTGACAAAGTCCGTGAGCCGAAAAATGGTAAGTTTTGCTTACGGGCAAAGATCAGCGTTTCGACTGCTTCGGTGCTCAACCCCAATTGATGGACGGCCCAACCACCAGGCTGCAAGAAAGCCAACAAGGTACATCAGGCCATACCAATGGATTTGCAACGGGCCCAATGAAATTACTATCAGATCGATTTTTGGATAGTTAAGCGTTGGTTCTCAGATTCCTCTTCATAAAAATGGATCTTTGCCGAATATTCGGTCGACTTGCGCAAGCACCTCGTCATGTAATATCCGGTCGGCGAGTTTCTCACTTTTTACTGGATACACACGCTTCACCATAATCATTTTGTCTTGTGCTGAATCACCACAAAGAACACACGATCAGTAAAACGAATTTGGTCTCCATCAAGCTGGCCATCGACTTCCAGAATGCCCTGCTCAATTTCATCGGGAGTAAAGCTTGTCAGGCTTGACATAAACCGGGCCCGAAGCATTGTATACCAGCGCTCCTTCGGGATTTCGACGTGGTACTCCTCCGTGTTCGTGACAGCGCTCAGGCCAGAGGTAGATATTTCGTCGAGAAGAACTTCAAGTTCCGGCTGACTCTCTGAAAAAGCAGTCATCGCCCGCTTGAAAAGAGGAAATCCGGGTAGGCTTGGCCGAGTCACCACCAAGATACGGCCATTGGGCGTTAAACCGGAGCTTATTTCTTTCCAGAAACCCTGACGATTCCGGATGTGATGGATCGATTCCTTGATAAGGATCCGGTTCAGCGGCATCTGCCTTTGGGCGAACACTTCAGCAGACTCACAATATGTCTGGAGGCCTCTGTATTGTCCGGCGTTCAAGAGCATGGCTTCGGAGGGATCCACGCATATAGCGTCAGATTCAAGCGGTACACCCTCCTTTAGAAGGTGCGTGAATAAACCGGATCCACCTCCCAGGTCTGCGAACTTACTGTCTGTGTGAATTTTCAAATGCTCAAGAATCTTTTTCAGCATCCAGTCTCGGTAACCTTCGGTCAAGAGCCAAAGATCATCATATTCCCGGGATATTCTCGAAAAAGCCGTCGTCATTACCTCTCTCCAATGAAGCTGTTCTCCGCTGCCCCCAGGCAAACCCTATGGATCTGTACCGTGCTTGTTAGGGCGGCTGCGGAATCGATTTGAGGACACAGAAGCACTGACTTCAGCGCTTCCGCTAGGCGTGCGCCCGGGTTTTAATCAGCAGCACGCGAGGCTCAGTTGGCAGATTCTGTATTATTTCCGACCGGGTTGACGCGTAACGCGCAGATACGGCGTCTGCTCATCCCACCCATCAGGAAACCGCTCCTTGGCTTCTTCATTGGAAAGCGACGGAACGATGATCACATCATCTCCGTTTTTCCAGTCAACCGGCGTGGCAACTTTGTGGTTGTCAGTCAGTTGAAGTGAGTCAATAACTCGCATGATCTCGTCAACGTTGCGCCCTGTGCTGGGTGGATATGTCAGCGTCAGACGTATTTTCTTGGCGGCGTCGATAATGAAAACCGTACGAACGGTTAGCTTGGGGTCGGCTTTTGGATGGATCATTCCATAAAGATTCGCGACCACCCGATCCTTGTCTGCAAGGAGGGGGTAGTTAAGCCCTGTACCCTGAGTACTCTCGATGTCTTTTGCCCAGTCGTTATGGGAATCGAGTGGGTCGACGGATACGCCGATCAGCTTGACGCCGCGCTTGGCGAATTCGTCCTTGCGCTTGGCAAAGGCACCCAGCTCAGTAGTACAGACCGGTGTGTAGTCGGCGGGATGTGAAAATAAGACGGCCCAACTGTCGCCAAGCCATTCATGAAACTTAATGTTTCCTTCGGTGGATTCCACGGTGAAATCGGGAGCGGTTTCTCCAAGTTGCAATGTCATCAGTTCATTCTCCTTTGCTTTCGCTGTTGTTCAAGGTTCAGCACAGACGGTATCTTTAAAGTCAACTTTAAGGTCAAGGCTTTTATTGAGGACTTTCATTAAGTTTGGGTTACGTTCAATGTGAAACCTCGACGATGGTACGAGTGATAAAATCAACCATGGCCGGGCGGTCCCATTCCGTAGCTCCAACCAGGCGGCCGATCTCACGGCCTTCGCGATCAAGGAGCAACGTCGTTGGAACGCCCTCTATACCAAGAGTTGAAGCAGCCAGTGTAGACGGATCGATATACATGCGAAGATGCTTGATACTGGTTTCCCGATAGAATTTCTCAACAGCACCGCGCCCCGCATGGTCAATCGACAGAGCGACCACTTCGAATTGCTCGCCCCCCAACTGAGCCTGAAGTGAATCCAGCGTCGGCATTTCTTCACGACAGGGCGCACACCAGGTCGCCCAAATATTGAGCAACACCACTTTGCCGTGCAAATCTGCCAGCGTTAAAGGCTTGCCTTTTTTATCTTCAAATGCGAGCTCGGGCAGATTTCGGGGTGTTTCCCAGATCAGAAAACCCTGAGGACCGACCGAACCTGGAACTTTCCCCGCAGTCGAAACGGAGGGGGTTAATGAAATAGCAAAAGCGAGCATTGCCGCCAGTACCCAGGCTACAGGTGTAGGTTGCTGCCACATCAAAGGTTGCTCCCGTTAACGGTTGTTGGTCTCCTGCTTCGTTGCTGCCCACAGGGACTACTTGCTCTGCATCAGGCCTTCAATACGCGTGTGCAGTCGGCTCCAGAACCCCTCATCAGTTGCAGCATTGGGGCCTATGGCGATGGCCTTGAGATAGGCCATCAGATGTTCAGGCTGGAATTTTAAACCGTGAAAACGGGCACGCATCCGTCCTTCTGGATCGATCACGTGAGTGACTACACCATGTACCTGGACTCCGTCTCCCGTGTCCGTGAATCGAACGCCGTAAGCTTGGGCAAGCTCCGACGTCAACCCGGGCGGTTCGTCGCTGGCCCGGTAGAGAAAGTGCCAGTTGCCGGGGTTGAGGCCGAAATTTTTGCCATAAGCGCGCATGTTATCCCGGGTCCCGGCGACGTCCTCGCGATCCGTGGCGATGGTGATGAAGACCACCTCTTTGATCAGCCCCTCGTCTTCTACCCCGGTCTGCAACTGCCGGATCAGGTTCATGTGCAAAGGGCAGGCCTCCGTACAGCGCGTGTAGAGAAAATTGAGCACAACGGTTTTGCCTTTTAAATCCGCCAGGGAGAGGGCTTTTCCGTCGCTTTCGGTCAGCTTAAACGGAGGGGCTGGTTGATCGACAAACTGAGCATACCGTTCTTTTTCATTTAGCGCCGCTTCAACATCCTCCATGGAGTGGGCATAAGCCTTGAGGCTCCCCAAGGCAACCACGGAAATCAGGAATACTCTTATTATGTTATTCACAGTTGTTCTCCGTTTGATTCCATTTTGGAAGAAAACCCTGGGGTCATTGTGTGTTGGTATCGTTCAGATTCAGGGTAAGAGGCAGGTCAGCCGGTGCCAGGCACACGCCCTCGTCACTGCAGGCCTGTACTCGTACCGTCATGTCGAGCTTACCTGCTTCTTTCAACATGGCTGTCTGTTTTTCGTCGGGCAACAGCCGAATGTTCGCGTCGTCGTCGTATACTTCGAGAGCAATGTCACCAAGCGTAATGTCGCTGACCCGACCGCGTGGATACCGGGTCTGAATCTCAAGCAACTCGCCGTTGACTGAAGAGCTGGCGACGGTGGGAATCAGGAATTCCATGGACGCCGGATTGGCGTTCACATGCCAACCCGGCTGAATGTCCAGTGTCAGAAGAATTTCCCCGGTATCATCAGCCAATGCTTTATTCCCTTCAACAACTTTCAGGCGCACCTTATCGGAAGAACTCGCCAGCCCCGTACGGGCAGCCGGAACCGGGACTGAAGAACTGCCCGGTGCAGTCTGGATAGTGCTGGTGGCACTTCCAGGATTGGTATCGATCAACATGAATGCGGCCCCGGTTGCGATCAGTAGAACCGCTACGCTGGCTAGCAATGCTTTGGGTCGGGTCACCATGATTCATCTCCAGTGTCTAACGTTGTGATTTTTCGGTGCGTTTGATGGCTGCGACCAGGCTGTCGGTGTCAAAGAGACCCGTGAAACGCGCGATAACGACGCCATCACCGTCGATGACCGCTGCGAAAGGCAAAGCCTGCCCCGACATCGCAGTCAACAATGCGTCCTTTTCAGAATCACTCGCTGTCACATCGACCTGTATGGGCACCATGTTGGCGCGCCGCACGGCTTCGGCTACAGCGGGCTCCTGATACACCGTGCGTTCCAGTACTTTGCAGTTAATGCACCAGTCCGCGGTGAACTCCAGCAAGTGGGGATCGCCCCGGGCTTGTGTTTCTTTCAGGAGTTGCGCTGAGTAGGGTTGCCAGGCCAGCCCGCCCTCATCATTATCTGCAGGCCCTGCGAAAACCACCACTGTCGTAAGCGCGAGGCCTGATGCCGTCGCGGCGATCACACGCACGGCTCCGCTACCCTGGATGAAGCGGCGGATACCCCAGATGAGGACAAAAGCCAGCCAGGCTGACCATAGCCATGGGTAAACCGCCTTGGGGACGAGGCTCGCGCTGAAAAAGACGGCAGCAGCCAGCAAAACCAGCGCAAGCGATTCACGAATAGCCAGAGTCCAGGGACCGGTCCTGGGTATTCGACTCAGCCACTCGGGTTTGAGCATCAGCACGGCGTAGGGTAGAGACAGTCCCAGCCCGATACTGACAAATATTCCCATGATCACTGGTGCCGGTTGTGTAACGGCAAAGGCCAGAACGCCACCCAGGAAAGGCCCGGCGCAAGGTGCAGCCAGAATGGCACTCAACAGACCCGACACGAAAGCTTCAAAGTAACGCCTGCCGTGCATCGTAGCGGCAAACGTGGGAATCGGAATCGGCAGGTCCAGCCAGGTGACCATCGCAAACCCGACCAGCAGCGCAACCAGGATGGCGACGAAGACCGTCGACTGGAACAAGGTGCCCCAATTCCACTGCAGCAGTGCGGTCAGGCCGCCCAGCGTCAGGAAAAAGGTCAGTGTTCCGGCTGTGAATGCCAGTGCAGCCAGTATACGGTGTGACCGCTGACTGCCAGCCTCCCGCAGAATGGTCCGGATCTTGATGGGAATCGCGGGCAGAACGCAGGGCGTCAAGTTCAGCAGCAAACCTGCCACAATCGCCATAAGGATCTGGCCGGCGATGAGCAAAAAGGGAAGCTGATCCATTACTCAGTGATTCCCAGCATCCTGCCCAGCGCTTCCTGCTTGGGCACACCTGTCTGGCCTCGCCATTGGCCGCTCGTGTTCTTGAACAGTAGCCCTGGTGTTCCATTGAAACCCAATTCGACCATCCACTGGCTGTGTTGTCCGAGCGCCTCCTGGAGGTCAGCCGGGATGGGGGTGAGTTCAGAAACTCCGCTGCCGTTACCGCTCTTGCCGAAATTCTCTTCAAACGCCTGCAGCGCGCCGGCTCGGTCCTCTGCGCTCATGATTGCCGCAGACAGGCCCTGGCTGGAGGGCTTGAGAAAACCAACCATGACCCAGTGCAACCTGACTTTCCCCTCCGATACCCAGTTCCGGGTCTGCTGCCAGAACTTGTGACAGAAAATGCAATTGGGATCCGCGAATACGTATACCTCGGGGGCACCCTTCCCGCCCTCGCTCACCAAGTGGGTATCCCGCGAAAGCTGCTCTGCAACCGAGGCATACGCCGGCTTCGGAATATAGCGTGCGGCATATTGGCGGGTCAGATCGTTGCCGTTACTCTCCAAAAGCGCGCCGGACAGAATGTAGTCGCCGAGGCCATAGACTATTCCGGCTTTTCCATCCCGACCCTTTACAACATACCCGGTTACGCCGTCCGCTGGCGTGGAGAAGCGTTCGATCACCGTAAAACCGACTTTTTCCTGGAGAGCGCTGATTCCCGGATCCATCGTTGGTGCCGCAGTTACCAAGGTCGCAATCAAACTCAAAAATAGTGTCATCGAAAGCCTACGGCAAAGCATGGCAATGCGCTGCGCGGGGTGTTCCAAATAGAATGACATCACAAGTAGGTTCCCATTTTTAGGTATTCATCAGGCAATAAAACCGTCAGGGGTGACTGACTACGTGGCGGTATACCGCTCAAGGTCGAACGACAGTCGCTCGACGCGGGAACCCCAGGCGATCAACGGTTCAAAAGGTTGATGAATACTTCGGAGGAAAGGGGTCTGGCCCTGAAAGTACACGGCCGGAATGAGAAGAATAGGCCTTGGGGTATGGAGAGAGCGATAATAGTGGCAAATCCGGAATTACAGATCTGGTGACATAGGAAGAAAGGCACGTGCCGCTACAGCTACCCTGAACCTGCAGCATGGCGCAGTCAGACATCGCCGGGCCATCTAGCAAAAGAACACAAGTCTCAGCCATGGGCTCCACCTCAAAAGAGGTCGCAGCAGTTCCCTGTGAAAAAAGGAAAGAAGCTACGAGCAGCATTGCTGCTAATCCCAAAAACCGCTTCTTCATCGTGTCAATATCCCGATTTCAGAACAACTGAATGAAGTGTCTTTCACATGTAGAGAAACACGTAGCACCCTAACCCAAATCAGTGGGCATCGCCAAGCAGACAGAAACGACTCGTCCTCGTCTTTCCACTCTGGCCCGTCGGTCAATTGAGACTGGACATGCGCGCATAAGTTCCTCAAAACTTTATTGTTCGAGCACGCTCTTACGCCCTATGCGTCGAGAAAAAAACAGCTTCGCAACAACCGGCAACAGGGTAATGCCGCTGACGAGAATCAGCACTATCGTCACCAGCCCTGACTCGGACGCCATGAGCAATCCGCCAAATGCTGTAATCAAATAGGCCGCCGGAATAACACCGGCCAGCGTTGCGACTACGAAGCGCCAGAAAGCGAGCGGTGTCAGGCCCGCTGCATAGCTAACCGCATCGAAGGAGATAAAGGGCACCAGCCTTGATGCAAAAATAATTAGCATCAAAGTACCCTGAGAGCGGTCCTTGCCTAGCCAGTTCAACACCGGGCGCACCCGACTCCAGCGATGTATAACGTCGTAACCCAGGGATCGGGCAATGGCGAAAGCTATCAGCGCACCGGCCTCAGCCCCGACAACCACGAACACCGTCCCCCAGAAGGAACCATAAACCGCCCCGGCGACCATGGCGACCGGGGCGCTGGGAATCGGGCTCAGGACGATGGCCATGATCATCAGGCCGATGATGCCCACCGGCCCCCAATAGCCGAGTTGATCGATCCATTCCCGCAACGCAACTTTGTTGGTCACTGTGGCAAGCGCTCCCGTCTCCAGCAGTATCCAGTAGATCGCTGCAAAGACGATCAGCAGGAGCAGGACCCCGGCCACCTTTGTTTTTACGCTCAACCTGATTCCCTCATTTGCCGGTGGTTCCCAATGGCTGTTACGTTTCAGAGTGGTGTTCATGATCCCCTCTGGCGTTCTTCCTCGCACTTCCAGAATAATTTTTCTTACTGAAGAACAGGTACTTGACGAGGGCAGCAACGCCAAGCACAAGGGCGACGATGAGCAAAAGGGATATCAATCCCATTCCCGCCATTCCAAACACGCATGCATCACTTGTCATCATGTTATTCTCCTGGTGCTGTGTGCCAGGTCTGTCATGAAACGTTGGCTTGTGCTGCCGAGACACCGAGCTGAGTCGTGAGAGCCCGCTCAATGCGACTTACGCACGACGCGCAGGACATTCCTTCAATACCAATCTCTATTTTTTGCATCCTGACCTTGCTCCTCCGCGCAACCAATCCAGCATCTCGTGGATCAGTTCATCCCAACGATAAACGGGCGCACTACCTTTCCTGGGCAATGGCCTCGACGATCGGGCAACCGTCCATAGGACCCTCCCCTGAACATTCCTCCAGCGTTTTCGACAGAACCGCCTCGATACGGGAGAGACTCTGGATCTGGTGCCGGATCTTTTCCAGTTGCTCGCTCGCAATGCGCTTGGCCTCTGCACGGTCACCATTGGCATCCTGGAGCATCAGGAGTTCACGAATCTCCTCAAGAGTGAAACCCCATTGCTTGGCATGGATGATGAACTGCAGCCTGGCGATCGCATCCTCGGGGTAACGGCGATAATTGGATTGGGTTCGCGCAGGATCGGGCATGAGATTTTCCCGCTCGTAGAAGCGAATCGCATGACTGGCCACGCCACTTTGGGCAGAGAGTTCGCCGATATTGAACGTTTTCATTCATTCACCTTAAGCTGAGTCATCAATCACTGCCGTAACCATAACCTTAAAGTTAACTTTAAGGTCAATAGCTTTTGAACGACTCGTAATTGAAAAATCATAAACGCCAGAATGAATTTGCCTCACTAATTCAGACACCGAAGTAGTCGTGTCATTGAAATAAAAAACTGCTAGGATTTGGTGAACTCAAAGACGAGCTGTGTGTCACAGCCTCGAACCTTCACTGCTTGGTGCTTGAGATCAGGGTGACCGCAACGACCCGCCAATTCATTTCTGCGCTGCTATCACTGCTTATGGTGATAAGCGGGCCGGCGTTAGCTATGGCCAACATAGCGGACAGCCAAGTGAGTGCTGAGAGGACAGATTGTGGTTCCATGATGATAGCCCAGGTTGAAAACGCCAACTCCTCATCAGACACTGAAGATAGTTGTGCCTCAGTCCCGGATATGGTCTGTCCGAGCGTCAGCGGGCTGAGCAAATGTGGCGTCAACGTCAGCTTCGCTCTCTTACCTGAGAAATCCATAGGCTTAACCGATACCGGCTCCCAGCCGGTATTGACCGCCCGAGCGGCCCTTTATCAGGATCCGTTCCTGGCCTCTACTACGCCCCCTCCAGAACACCACTCCTGAGTTGTAACTCGTATTTTTGCCCATTGAGGCAAAGTCATTGACGTTATTTCTTACAACGATTTTGTAAAAAGATCCGTGCTTTCGTTCGTCACGGGCCTTGTGCTGATCATGACCAAACCAATCGAGGATTTACTATGAAGACCAAAAAGCTTGCCCTGTATACCGGTGTGGCCGCCATCGTTCTCGCCGCCGGCGCCACCACTCTGGCGATGCAGGCTGATGAACCCACCGAATCATCGACCTCTATGGCCGCCGCTGACACATCTGGTCCGGCCATCACAATCTATAAGAGCCCCAGTTGCAGCTGCTGCCAGTCCTGGGCTGAACATCTTAAGGCCAATGGCTTTGAGACCACCATTATAGAAACCGACAATATTAACGAGATCAAGCAGCAATATGGCGTGCCGCGTGAAATGGCTTCCTGCCACACCGCGTTGATCGGTGACGTGGTGATTGAGGGGCATGTGCCAGCAGATGATATTGTCGCTTACCTGGAAAACCCCCAGTTCAATACATTAGGGCTTTCGGTGCCCGGCATGGTTCAGGGCAGCCCCGGCATGGAAACCGGCAAGAAGGAGGATTACCAGGTCATCGCCTTCCGTGCCAACGGCCAGCAAAGCGTGTTCCGCGAACACAACGATTATTGAGGCTGGACCCATGAGAGCGATTGTTCATTCTACGACCAGGGCGGCCTGGAGGTTGTGCTTGCTCACGCTGGCAATCTTGCTGCCAGCGCTGGCTCAAGCCCAATCTGCAGACGACGCCCAACCAGTGACTTCTCTGACGATCAGCTCATCAGGCGCCCTCCTGGTGCTGCAGGGCAGTGATCTCTTTGCCATTGAAGACGGAACTTTGACCGAGATCGCGCTACCGGCAACCGACCAGGGGGCTCAACCCACCTCCATGGCCAGAGGTGCGGATGGAAGCATCTACGTAGCCGGTCCGGGGCTGGGCGTGTGGCGGTACGACAGTGCCGGTGAGAGCTGGCAGTCCCTCAACGATACTTTGCCCGATCTCGGGGTCACTGCCATGGCCGCTCACGCCACACAACCCGGAACGCTCTACGCATACCTTGGGAAGGATGGCATGTTCCGGTCCAGGGACGGTGGCGCCAAGTGGGTTAGAGTGGACAGCGGTCCCCCGGAACCGGTGCTGGCATTCCTGCACTCGGACATGCCCGGCAGCATGGAAAGTGGCTGGCTATTTGCAGCTACTACCCGTGGTGTCTCAAGGTCCATGGACTGTTTTTGCTTCTGGGGCGATGCGGGAGACCTGCGTGGCACTGTTTCCGCAATTGGCTATGACCCGGCTGCCCCGGAAAACGTTTACGCGGTGATCGAGGGCCAGCTTCATCACAGCGCAGATGGTGGCGAAACCTGGATAAGCCTGAAGACTCCCCAATCCGTAACAGCCCTTGCCTTCTCGCCGTCACAAGGACTTGTGGTGGGCACGGCAAACGGGAGCCTGCTTGCCCGTGGTGGCGCTGACCAGTGGACGCCTGTCCATGAATAAGTGGGTCTACTCGCTAGTCCTGCTCGCCGCGCCGGTCTTTGCCGACGCCTCGGGCGGGCCTGGGAGTTCGGAAAGTGCACCGACGGGAGTCGCCCAGGGCAGACAGATTTATGAGCAATACTGCGCTGCTTGCCATGGACGGCAGGGTGAAGGCGCTGCCAACTGGAAAAAACCGGATGAGAAGGGGGAAATTCCCCCGCCGCCTCATGATGAAACCGGCCACACCTGGCGCCACAGCGATGCCATGCTATTTAAGATGATTGCGAACGGGTGGCGACACCCGTTTAATAAATCCGATCGGTTGACGATGCCGGCCTTCGGGAAGCAGATGACCGCTCAGGAGATCCAGTCAGTCATTGATTACCTGAAAACACTCTGGACGGAGGAACAACGGGATTACCAAAAGACAGAAAGCCAGTAGCCCTACCCGGAAAACCACCGATTTTGGAGTTCTTGAATGCCAGATCTTGCAACCTGGGGCATCCTGGCCGCATTTTTGGGCGGCCTGGTGTCCTTCTTTTCACCTTGCACACTGCCCCTCGTACCCGGCTACTTGTCCGTCGTTACCGGCGGAGCGGTGAATGAAACCTCCAATCGTCTGAAAGCATTGTGGCTGAGCTTTTGTTTTGTGCTCGGGTTCAGCGTGATTTTCGTCGCGCTGGGCGCAAGCGCCAGTCCCCTGGGGCAGTGGCTGATGGCCTACCGACGGGAAGCCAACGTAGTTGCAGGGGCACTGATTGTGCTGATGGGCCTGTTCATGCTTGGCTGGTGGAGCATGCCTTCGCTGCAACGGGATTGGCGCCTGGGGCAAACACTGCAAGGTGGTCGCCCCACGGCAGCCTTTTTGCTGGGCGTGGCGTTCGCCGTCGGCTGGACGCCCTGCATCGGCCCCATACTCGGAGCCATACTAGCCCTAAGCTCCACCCACGCCAACGCCGAAACGGGCATGTTATATCTTGCGGTGTATTCGCTGGGCCTGGCACTGCCGTTCCTCGGAACAGCGCTGTTCATTGAGCACTTTCGGGAGCGAGTGCGCTGGCTCAGTCGTTGGAGCCGGCTGTTGAGAGCGCTGGCAGGCTTGGTGCTAATTTTCATGGGCGTGATGGTGTTAACCGGCCAGATGACCCGATTAACCCTCTGGATGATTGACCTGTTTCCGGCACTCGCTCGTCTGGGATGACCGACTTACTCTGTGGCCCGACAAACGCAAGCGGTGTTTCACGCAGTGTGATGCCAAAGCCGATCAGCCGTCCGATTGAGCGACTTCGCGAGCCACTCAATAATGACCGATCGTCCCAAGACAAGCTCGCGCAACAACGGCACCAACGCACGCCAAGCCCCGAAAACACTGACATTAGCCTAAATCACATCCGCAATGGTCCGCGCCACCCAGACCAGAGCATAATTGCCAGCCATCGAGAGTGTCAGATAAATATACACATGCCTCCTCACAGCCGCGGCTTGAAACTTTCAGAACGTTGAAATAAAAGAATAAAATTTTTCTGGCATTAAGTTTGCATTTTTTAAGCATCCTGTAAAACAACGTAGTTAAGGAAGAACTTATGTCTTTATTCAACCGCATCGCCGCGCTCAGTGCTTTAAGCCTCTCTCTTGTCCTTGCCGCACCTGCCAGTGCCAATCTTATTCAGAATGGCAGTTTTGAAGATGACGTTATCTCTGCGAACAGCTGGCAATCGTTTACTGACATAGCAGGATGGGAAGCCGATGCCAATAATGAAAGATTCGAAATCTGGAACGACTATAACGGCGTAACCGCCGCCGAGGGCGACCAGTTTGCCGAGCTGAATGCTCATCCTGGCTCAGGTATTGCGTTCAGCATTTACCAGGAATTTGTGACCGTTACCAACCAGTCCTACGACATCAGCTTTGCCTATCGAGCGCGCGCTAACGACCAAGAGACGTTCTCTTTCGATGTCATTTCGGGTGCAAATTCGCTGGACTGGCTCCTAGACGACCACACGACCGATGGTTGGAGCATATTTTCAAATTCGTTCGTAGCCGCAGACACAACTACGACTATCAGGTTCACCTCTGTGAATCCTTTGACTGGCACGATTGGTAACTTTCTGGATGATGTAAAAGTGACCGCAACAGTGCCTGAGCCGGGCACCCTTGGCCTGCTTGGCGCTGGCCTGCTTGGCTTGATGGCTGCCCGTCGCCGCCGCGCCTGATTGCACTACCTGAACTACGTTTTTAAAAGGGCAGCATTCGCTGCCCTTTTTCATGTTCGTGTTTTGAGTACCAATACTTTCCGAACACCAGGCTCGGCGCAAGCTGGCGAAAAAACCATTTATTATCTTTTCTGATTTTTCTGCGTTCTAGTATGAACACTCTAATTTTTCACCGTACTGTAGATCCATAGCTTGAAGTCAGACGGATTCCCGCAAATACATTCGCGTGGTGAATTCTTCTTCAACCAAAGCGATCACCAGCAAACCAGGAGAATCAAAATGGGTAAACTTAAAACGTATCAGCAACAGATTCAGGAAATTGTCGAAAAAGGCATCAATGCCGCAGAAGAGCAACAGAAGAAGCTATCTGCCAAGCCTTTCGCGTACGCTGAGAAGTTGGAATCTGGCGCTCGTGAATACAGCGTCAAATCCTTGCGCACACGTTACTACGGCTACAGTGAGACACTGTTCGAGCAGCTTCGTAGCCTCAACCTGCGCATGGGCAGCTTTGCAGCTGACATCGCTTCAAAACTCGAGAAAGAAGCGGCTGACGGCGCCGACGCGGTTTCAGAAGCTGTATCTGACGCAGCCGATGACGTAACCAGCGTAGCGCAGTCTTCCAAGCACAAAGTAGCTAAGGGATCGGACACAGTGTCTGAAGCCGCAGCTGACGCCGCTGATGAAGTGACCAGTGTTGCGCAGTCTACCAAGCACAAGGTCAACACCAAGAAGCCGACTGCAAGTAAGAGCTCTACGAAGAAGACACCCGCTTCTGCCTGATAGCAGAACGGGTGAATAAAAAGGTCGCCGGGTGGCGACCTTTTTTTGTGCCTGGGGAAAAGATACTCCGTTAGTTGAATGACAGCGCTTGCTCTACGACAAAAACCTGCTTGGCAAACGAAACGAGATTACGGTTTAGAAACAACCACCTCAATGCCGTAAAGAGTCGTGGTGCCACTCACTTCATTACCCACTACCAGCACAGGTTTGCCGTTAGGGCTGTCCTCTGCCGGGATAAACGCCATTCCTTCCGGCCCCAGATCCCCCGCCATTCCATTTTCCAGATCGGCTTGTGATACCGAAAAATTCCGGTTGTTGAGATATTGCACAAACTCCGGCTTCCGGGGATCCGTCACGTTGTACACCATGATGCCGCCGGCGCGCTCAAGGCCAATGAAGGCAAATGTCTGGTCGCCAATCTGCCCTGTGGTGATGGCTTCCGGCTCCGGACCTTTGTCGTCGGAACGGTTATCAAAGGAATTTTCGTCGTTGTTTCCGTTGAAGTTGTCCGGAATCCGATTAGCGGTTATGCGCTCGAACTCGCTGCCGCTGTCGAAAACCTGGGTGCCGTCCGCCGACCAGATCGAGAAGGAGCGTGCACCGTAGGCGTATAGCTTCTCGTAAACGCAGGTCGTCTCCACGTACGCGGTGTCGTACTTACCACCGATGAGAGCCACGTTTGCAGGATTGCTCGGGTCGCACGAGCTTCCGTAGCCAAGGGTAGATGTGACGTTCAGGCGCCCGAGGTTGGCGTCTTTTTGAAGCTCAGCGGCGTTCGGGAACGCAGTTGCATCCAGAGTCAGATCGGCAACTCGGAATTCCTCGCTGAAACCGTCGTAATCTCGTGAGTCGCCTTCGTTGGCGGTAACATAATAGGTCTCGCTGTTATAGCCGTAGCTGGCGATAGAGTCCGGGCTGTAAATGCCAAGCACCGGCCAGTTGCGGACGTTAATTCCGTCGTCTTTGTTGCTGGCATCCAGTTCATTGCCGGGAATGCTGTGGTCTTTGAACCCGAGTGGCAGGATGGCGGTAATTTCACCTGCGGCAATGTCCAGTTCGGCCACCGCGTTGTTCTCCTGAAGCGTGATCCAGGCGGTTTTGTTGTCCAGGGATACGGCGATGTATTCCGGCTCCAGGTCCTGAGCCAGGGTAGACCCCGGCCCGAACACTCGCACGCCCTTCGCCATCAAGTCTGCCCGCTGGGCGTTAAACGTTGTGAAGTCTGCAGTGGTTACCGTCGCTGCGCCAGCACCACTGGAAAGATCGATGATGCTGACGGAGCCTTCCGGGTCGTTCCCGTAGTCACCACTGGGTTCGCCTTCGTTGGCGACCAGCAAGGCCTTGCCGTCACGAGTAAAGGTGACCATATCTGGCAGCGCCCCAACGGTCACCTCTCCTACCTTGTTCAGATCGGTGGTGTTGTAGAACACGACTTTTCCGTTGTCCTGTTTCACCGTCGCTTCAATAGCCACGGCGACAAGGGCGCCGTATACCGCAACGCTGTTAGCCGATGCGCCTTCTGCACTGGCATCGATGGTGCCAAGCTTGGTTGGCATTTTCGGATCGTTGATATCCAGCACGTCTACGCTTGAATCGTTGGCGTTAATCACGAACACGCGCTGATTAATCGCGTCGTGGGCAACGATTTCTGCAGCGCTCTGGTCGAACGCGCCGCTGGCATAGGTGCCCAATACACTCAGCTCAATCAGCTTATTGCTGTTACCGGCTGCGCCGTCGGTAGCCGTAGTGCTGTCGCCGTTGTTTTTGCAGCCTGCCAGCGCGATGATTGAGCCCGTGATAGCCAAAGCAAGAAGAGATTTTCGAAAGTCCATAGCCGCCTCAGAGTGTCCGATGTGATTGTATTTTCAACACACCTTAAAGCGGCACTATGACGATTCGGAGTCAATCCCAAGACAATTTGACATCGAGCTGAGAGACGCATTACTTCAACCCTGAATAGCCTCCAAAGCCACCCGCAGATTCTTCACCGTTCGATCCACGTTATTCAGCTTCTCAAGACCAAACAACCCGATCCGGAACGTTCGAAAGCCCTCTGGCTCGTCGCACATCAGTGGCACGCCAGCGGCGGCTTGCACGCCCTGCTCGCGGAAGAGGCTGGTGTTGTGAATGTTTATGTTGTCGGTGTGCAGAACCACCACGCTGGATGACTCAAAACCAGGCGCCGCAACGCTGTTGAAGCCGGCGCTGTAAAACAGCTCGCGCACCTGTTTGCCAAGCTCCGTTTGGCGCTGGTAGAGCAATTCCGGGCCGGTTTTCAGAGTCTCAAGCATGGCGTCACGCAGTATCACCAAGGTGTCTGTAGGCATGGTTGCGTGATAGCCATGACTGCCAGACTCGTAGGTTTGCATTATCTGGGACCATTTACGCAAATCAGCCGCAAAACTGCTGCTGGTGGTTTCTTCCATGCGGGCAACGGCCCGTTCGCTCAATGTAATCAGCGCGGCACACGGCGAGGCGCTCCAGCCTTTCTGGGGCGCTGTGATCAGAACGTCCACGCCGCAGGCTTTGGTATCAACCCACAGGGCGCCAGAGGCTACGCAATCCAGCACAAACAGCCCGTTGACGTCTTTTACCGCGTCACCAATGGTTTTCAGGTAGGCGTCTGGCAATACAATGCCGGCAGCGGTTTCAACGTGGGGAACGAATACAACGGCGGGCTTTTCTGCCCTGATGCGTTCTGCCACTGTCTCGGCGGGAACTGGCGCATAGGCCGCCTGGGGCGTTTCGTCCAAAGCCTTGGCCTTGAGCACGGTTATCTTGTCGGTAATTCGGCCGGCTTCCAGTATCTGCGACCAGCGATAGCTGAACCAACCGTTGCGAACCACCAGACAATGTTCATCATTGGCAAACTGGCGAGCAACGGCTTCCATGCCAAAACTACCACCACCGGGAACAATCACGGCGCCTTTGGCGTTGTATACTTGCCGCAGTGTGGAGGAGATATCCCGCATTACCTGCTGGAAGGGTGCTGACATATGGTTTAGCGAACGGTCGTTGAAAACGACCGAATATTCCAGCAACCCGTCGGGATCAACAGAAGGAAATAATTTGGACATGGTACGAAATTCCTTGCCTGGGGCGGGCTGTGAGTGAAATGTCTAGGGTGTCAGTCTAACAAATTTGGCGTTATACGCTTTATTTCTTACGTTTTCCGCTGGTTCGCTTGTGGAACCCGGCAAAAGCTTATAAATTGACCGAAGTGGCCATATTGCTGCTTCTCCTTTATTTATTCAGAAACGACGCATCAGGTGAGCCTGTGAGAACACTTTTCTCAGAGTCCGTTCCTTTTTATCAATACAGTGCCCGCCAACAAGCAGGTACTGCTGGTGTGTTGTCTGCCTTTCTCGTTTCTCGCTGAATCCGCTTTTAAAACGCCGGATTCGGCGCCTAAATCCTGAAATTCCAAATTATTTATTTATGCCTTGGAGGTTAGTATGGCTGATATGCCGGCAATACTGGTTGCTGAAGAAGATTTTAATCGGTTAACAACCCTGATCGAAAAACAGAAAGATTCCGATATTGCAGACGGTCTGGACGATGAGTTGAGCCGCGCCACACTTTTGCCACTCGCGGAAATGCCCGAACACGTGGTAACGATGAATTCGAGTGTCCGCTTCAAGAATGAAGATAGCGGCCAGGAACAGGAACTGACCCTGGTGTATCCACACGAAATGGGCACCGGAGAAGGTAAAATCTCAATTCTTGCACCCGCAGGGTCTGCACTGCTCGGGCTTTCGGTGGGCGAATCCATCGAGTGGCCAATTCGTGGTCGTAACAATATCCATCTCAAAATCATTAACGTTACCCGAAACGTCTGATCAGCCGTCTCTATCCTGATGGCCCGGAATATGCTTATTAACTTGTTAACAAGCATATTCTGGCACGCGCGCCGCGAGCCAATGGAGGATAAAACGATATGTCACTGCTGACATCTCTGATTCAGGCCAGCACCCGCTTCCAGCAAACTCTGGAGAACCGGCCCGCCACGGGGGCAGAAGACCAGAAGGCCAAAGGTGCCGGCAGCGTGGAAGCAACGCCTCCCGC
>LAZR01000922.1_pt1 | contig 20059 bp, 16 predicted proteins | sample 329461 | NCBI WGS metagenome assembly LAZR01 (sample SAMN03002196, study PRJNA259156) | marine sediment metagenome | biome: sea floor; feature: Hydrothermal impacted sediments; material: marine sediment; isolation source: Loki non-amplified sample from Loki's castle hydrothermal vent sediment ...
TTTATGTGGGTTGAGGATAGAGTTAAAGGTGATTATTCCCAAGGCTCCAATTTCGTCGTTTTATTACCCTCATGAATAGAATAATGATTTTTTTTTGATGTTCTATAACACATTTCTATTTGAATTTTAGAGATCTTAAAAATTCAATATGTCAAATCAATTTCGCGAATATTAACCTATATTTAAATATGATTAGTTAACTATATTTGTATTCGCATAAATAAACTGAAGATTGGATTAACAAAGATGTTCTTTCAATCAACAAAATATTCATTTAGAAAAATAAAAATAAAATAAGATATTAGGTGCATTTAAATTGACTGAAAAATCTATCTTTGAATCATCGAGAGTATTTAGAGAACTTATCGATAATATGGGTAGTGGAGTCATCGTATATGAAGCATATAATAACGGAAAAGATTTTATAATCAGAGATATTAATAATGCTGGTGAAAAAATAAGCAATGTTATGCGAAATGATATTTTAGGGAAATTTGTCACTGAAATTTTTCCTGGAATTAAAGAATTTGGGTTGTTTAATGTTTTTCAGAAAGTGTGGAAAACTGGAAAATCAAAGAGGTACCCTTTATCGATGTATAAAGATGATAGGATTTCTCGATACGTCAAAAATTACGTTTATAAAATACCCTCGGGACATATCGTTGCTATATATGACGATATAACTGAACAAAGAAGAGCAAATGAAGATTTAATAAAAAGTGAAGAAAAATATCAATCAATATATAATAGTGGAGCCATTGGAGTTACTAAAGTAAGCATGAAAGGGGAAGTCCTAGAAATGAATCAATATCTCCTTGATTTTTTCGGTTATCTCGAAGAAGAAATTAAACTTAAAACTTTTATGGAACTTACCCATCCAGAAGATCTCAATTCTGATGTAAAATTTTTTAATCAATTAATGGAAGGCAAAATAGATCATTATGATATGGAAAAACGATACATTCATAAAGATGCGCATATAATTTGGGGAAGTCTTACAGTTTCGTTGGTTAGAGATTTAGATGGAAATCCTCTATACGCAGTAAGCTTAGTTCAAGATATTACCGAAAATAAAAAAGCTGAGGAGCAATTAAAGGAATCAGAAGAGAGGTTTCGTAAAATTTTTGAAGAAAGCCCTCTTGGTATGGCGATAATAAATTTAGATAACAAATTAATTATAAAAGTTAATTTTATGTTATGCAGCATGTTAGGGTATAACGAGAAAGAACTAATTGGCCTTACAATCCCTGAAATTACACATCCAGAAGATTTAGAAAATAATATGGAACTTTTAGAAAAAATAATTAGAGGAGATATACCCTTTTTTACTATTGAAAAACGGTATACCAAAAAAGACAAGCAAATAATGTGGGGTAACCTTACTGCTTCGATTATTAGAGATAAAAATGAAATCCCCCTTTATGGCATAGGCATGATAGCAGATATTACTGAGCGAAAGGAGACTGAAAACAAATTAAAAGAATCTGAAGAAGAATTATTAAGATTAAATAAAGAATTGGAGCAAAGAGTAGAGGAAAGAACAGAAGAGTTCAAAGAATCTGAAGCTAAATATCGAACACTTTTCGAACAAGCAGCTGATTCCATAGTTCTTATTGATACAGAAACAGAAGATTTAGTAGATTTTAATGACAAGATGTATGAAAATTTAGGTTATTCGCGAGGAGAATTTAATGATATTCGAGTCCTCGATTTTGTTGTTATTGAAGAGAATGAAGATTATGAATCTCATATCAAAAAAATTATTCGAGAAGGCTCTGACATTTTTGAATCTAAATATAAAACTAAAGATGGTAAAATAAGGGATGTAATGATTCATGCTAAAGCTATTAAAATTAAAGATAAACAATACATTCATTCAATTATCCGAGATATAACGGAATTTAAGGAATTGGAAGAAAAAATAAAAAAATCCGAGGAAATGTTTCGAAAGGCTTATAATCAAGCCAATTTATACAAAGATATTTTTGCTCATGATATTAACAATATCCTACAAAACATCCAATCCTCCGTTGAACTTAGTTCTCTTTACCTAAATAGTCCTGAAAAATTGCACACTATCAAAGAATTATATGAGATAATAAATGAACAAGTAAATAGAGGAAAGAAATTAATAAAAAATATTCAGAAAATAACAGAAATCGATGATACTGAAATTGAGTTAGAAAAAATTAATGCTACCCTAGAATTAAATAAAGCCATAGACTTTACGAAGGCTAATTTTCCAAATAGAAACTTAAATTTTCAGTTTAAATCAACAGTAAAAAGAATGTATATCCTAGCGAATAACCTACTGTTAGATGTATTTGAAAACATACTAATAAACGCTGTAAGGCATAATGATAAATCCAATATCCAAATTATTATTGATGTTAATAAACAGACTGTGGAAGATAAGGAGTATATCAAAATAGAATTTAAAGATAACGGGCTTGGGATATCCGATTATCGTAAAAAAGATATTTTTGAAAAAGGGACACGAACAACCCAAAAAAGTAAGGGAATGGGTTTAGGATTGTCGCTTGTTAAGAAAATCGTTGATAGCTTTCACGGTGATATTTGGGTTGAGGATAGGATTAAAGGTGATTATAAACAAGGATGTAACTTTGTTGTTCTTTTACAAAATGCAGAATGAACGTACTTAATTCTTTTTAAGAAATACTCTGTATAAGCTCATCTTTGAAGTATTACTAAAAACTTTAAAAAGGATATTGACAAATTTGAAATTATGGATTGTTATGATTTAGTTATAATTGGAACTGGTGCGGGATTAAATTTGATGAATTCAACTAAGACTTATTCAACTTTATTTATAAACCTCATAGAGAAACAAACCACATATATTTAAATATACAAAATCAACTAGATATTTATTTTAGGAAATTAAAGGCACCTCTAGTAGACCTTTAAAAATTAACAAATCAAAGATAAACAGTAATTTAGATAACACCTAATAACGTGAGCTTAATTTGACAAAAAAATCACTAATTGAATCCGAAGACATTTTCAAAGAACTTTTTAATAACATGAGTAGCGGTGTTGTAGTATACGAAGGTGTAAAAGGGAATAAAAATTTCATCATAAAAGATATTAATAAAGCAGGTGAACAAATTAGCCAAGTTAAACGAGAAGAGGTATTAGGTAAACAAGTTACTGTTGTTTTTCCAGGGATCAAAGAATTAGGTTTGCTAGCGGTCTTTCAGAGGGTTTTAAAAACAGGAATTTCTGAAAATCTCCCTGTATCACACTATGTTGATGGTAGAGTATCTCATTGGGTTGAGAATTATGTGTATAAATTACCCTCTGGTTTTATTGTAGCTATTTATGATAATGTGACAGAGCGTAGGGACGCTGAAGAAAAACTAGCTAAATCAGAAAAAGAATTAAGGAAATTAAACCGAGAATTGGAACTAAGAGTAACAGAAAGAACTAAGGAATTAGTAGAATCTGAGAAAAAGTTTCGAACAATTTTCGAGTCAATTCCAGATCTCTTTTTTCTAATCTCAGATGATGGAACTTACTTGGAATTTAGTGGAACTGAAAGTGAGCTATTTGATAAACCTGAAAATTTCATTGGAAAAAAAATAATAGATGTTTTGCCTAATGAAATCGCTACATTTCAGTTAAACGCAATTAAAAAAGCAATAGAAACTAAAAAACCTCAAACTCTTGAGATAGAACTTCCAATAAAAGATATAATTGAATATTTTGAAGCCAGATTTCTTTATTTATCAGACCATCGTGTAGCAGTATTTGTTAGAAACATCACAGATCGGAAAAAAATGTTAGAAGAACTCCGTATATCTAGTGAAATTATGACCAACTTATCTGAGGGTGTGAATTTAGTTGATGCAGATAGTTTAAAAATTGTCTATACCAATACGAGGTTTGATGAGATGTTTGGTTATGATCCAGGAGAATTAATTAGTAAACATGTTTCCGCTATAAATTCTCTCTCAGAGGTATCATCCGAAGAAAAATCTCTACAGATTCAGAGATCCATTCAAACTGAGGGTGTCTGGAGGGGAGAAATCCATAATATAAAGAAGGATGGAACTACGTTTTGGTGTTATGTATATATTAGTAGTTTTAAACATCCTCAGTACGGTAATGTTTTTGTATCTATCCATACTGATATAACCGAAAGGAAGATTGCAGAACAAAAACTAAAAGATTCTGAAGAAAAATATCATATCTTTTTCCAGCAATATAAAATGTTAGTTGAATCTATTACAGATAGTGTTTATGTCTTAGATAAGGATTGGAATTATATTCTAGTAAATGACGCAGCAGCAAAATTAGTACAATTAACCGTTGATGAGATGTTGAATAACAATTTAATTGATTTGTTCCCTGGTATTGAGGAAACTCCATTCTTTAAAGTCTATAAATCTGTTATGGAAACAAAAAAAATGGATCGAATTCTTAACAAATTTACTCATCCAGATGGGCGATATGGAGTCTACGAGGTAAGTGTGTATCCGATAACTGAAGGAATTTTATGTATTGCTAGGGATATTACTGAAGAAAAAGAAATTGAAAGAAAATTAAAAAAATCTGAAGAAAAATATCGCAGAGCTTATGATCAAACAAATCTTTATAAAGATATTTTTGCTCATGATATTAATAACATCCTTCAAAATATTCAGGCTTCAGCAGAGCTTAGCTCTCTCTATTTAAATAATCCTGAGAAATTACATACAATAAAAGAGTTATATGAGATTATCAAAGAACAAATAAGTAGAGGAGGTAAACTAATAGGTAATGTAAGAAAAATAACTCATATTGAAGAGACTGAGATTCCTTTAAAAAAAATAGAGCTTAATAATGTTTTAAGTAAGGCTATTGAGTTTCTTAAAAATAGTTATCAAAGTAGGAATATCAATATTCGAGTAGGATCTTCCGTTAAAAAAATTTACGGGAAAGTAAATGATTTTGTTTTAGATGTATTTGAAAATCTATTAATAAACTCTGTACATCATAATGATCAACCTCGCATTGAGATTGAAGTGAGTATTTCAAGAAACCAAGTGGAAAATAAGAAATTTATCAGGATGGAATTTAAAGATAATGGAATAGGAATATCTGATTATCGGAAAAAATCAATTTTTTTAAAGGGTACAAAACAAAATCAAAGAACCAAGGGAATGGGGCTTGGTCTTTCACTAGTAAAAAAGATTATTGATAGTTATGAAGGGAGTATTTGGGTTGAAGACAGAATAAAAGGTGACTACAAACTAGGTAGTAATTTCATATTATTAATTCCAGAAGCCTTGTAGCTTTTTTTCTTTTATTCTATAAATTCCTAATTTTTGCTCCAATTCTAATTTATTATTACAAAATTTAAATAAAATATAATCAACTTAGAAAATATGGAAAAATACGATTTAGTTATTATTGGGAGTGGAGCGGGACTCAGTTTAATGAATACTGGGCTTCAAAGGGGTATGAAAGTAGCCTTGGTAGAGGAGACTAAAATTGGAGGTACATGCTTAACACGCGGTTGTATTCCATCTAAAATTTTGGTCCACCCAGCAGATTTAATCCGCGAAGCAGGACATGCAAAAAAAGTAGGATTACATTTTAAACTTGAAAAAATCGATTGGAGCTCGATTGCTAAGCGCATGTGGGAACAAATTGATGAAGGTAAACAAATGGAAAAGGGTATTTCCAATATTCCAAATGTTAAATTATATATGGGTATTGGTGAATTTACTGGGGAGTATGAAATGGAGGTTAAATCAGTCAGTGGAAATAAAAGTCTAGGAAAATTTATGGGTGATCGGTTTGTTCTCACTTCTGGAGCAAGACCTTTTATTCCACCTATCGAAGGGATCGAAGAAGTGGGTTACATAACTAATCGAAGTTTTTTTGGAGATAAATTCCCCGACCAACCTTGGAAAAGTTTAATTATAATTGGAGGCGGTGTTATAGCTGCCGAATTTGCTCATATCTTTTCTGCTATGAGAACCGAAGTTACAATAGTAGAAATGCTTCCACGATTAGTAGCGACTGAAGAACCCGAAATTAGTTCATTTCTCGAACAAAATTTCAAAAAATTCATGACTGTGTTAACTAATAGTAAGGCAATTAGGGCACATGGTAAAAAAGACCTAAAATTTATAGTCCTTGAAAATACTCAGACAGGTAAACAGACGGAAATAAGTGCAGAAGAGATTTTCATTGCCGCGGGTAGGAAATCGAATGCCGATTTATTGAAAGTTGAAAATACTGGTATTGAAACTGATAATCGAGGGTGGATAAAAACCAATAACTATTTGGAGACGAATAAAAAGAATATTTGGTGCTTCGGAGATGCTAATGGGTTATTTCAATTTCGGCATAAAGCTAATTATGAAGCTGAAATTTGCACTACTAATATTTTTGGATCTCCAGAAAACAAGAAATCTGTGGATTACTCCGCTGTGCCATGGGCAATTTTCACCTACCCCCAAATAGGTCATGTTGGTATGACTCAAGCGGAAGCGATCGAAAAAGGCTATGAGATATTTGTCGCAATTAAACATTATTCTTCTGTTGCAAAAGGAAGTGCAATGGGCTTTGAAAAAGGTGACGATGATGATGGTTTTGTAAAATTAATTGTCGATAAAACCTATAAAATCTTAGGAGCACATGTTATTGGACCCCATGCGGCAGTATTAGTCCAACCCTTTGTCTATTTAATGAATTCGGGATATACATGTACCATACCCGAAATATCCGGAGATGAGAATCTCATGAAAGGTTCTAAAGAATGCCCTGAAGCCGGCTCATTTATGCCCATTTATAAATCTATGGTTATTCATCCTTCGTTAAATGAAGTTACAGGCTGGGCAATTGGTAGTTTAAAACCTATCAATATTAAAGGACAGGGTCATCATCATTAACTCCAAATAACCTCATATTTTCTTCTTTAAAAAAAAATAATTTCTGATTAACAGTTAACTATTTAGATTTTATTAGCTAATAATAAAATTAGATGGATTCTCAAAAGATTGAACATAATAGTGTTAAGTCTATCAGTCAGATCTTTACACCCAAGTATATTGCAGGATTTATGGTCAATAATCTAGTTAAATTTATACAAAAGCCCATTAGAACTCCAAACAACTTAAAAATTTTAGAACCATCAGTAGGAGAAGGCGCTTTTTTAGAATATCTTCAAGAAATCTCCTCAGATATAACTGCTTACGAATTAGATAGAACCCTTAAAAAAAATCTCTTGGATAAATATCCTGAAATAAAATTCAGGTTTGAAAATTTCTTAGGTTCAAATGCTAATGAAACCTTTGACATTATCATCGGGAATCCGCCCTATTTAGGTCAAAATTATAATGCCCAAATATTTCAAGATTATATTATGAGGTATCCTCTATGCAAGAAGTTTTTTGTTGGAAATATGGATCTTTTCTATTTTTTTATACATATGGCTATTGAAAAATTAAATCCTGGAGGTTTGCTTTCTTTTATCACAACTAATTATTGGATTACAAAATCTAAGAAAACAGGAATTAAATTTCTGAAGCCACATATATTAGAGGAGTGTTTTATATTGCAATATATAGATTTATCAAATCTAACACTATTTAAAGGCGCTGAAGGACAACATAATTGTATTTTTGTATTAAAAAAGAAAACAGAACAAGAAAAACTACAAAATAAGAATCAGAAGATTGAAATAATTCAAATAAATAAGAATAGGAAAATAACCCAAAGCTATGATGAATTCAATAAATCAATCTTTGATTTGTTAACCAATGGCAGCGATAATGAAAATATAATAAAATACGCGTCTGCTAAAACAAATAATGAATTAGAGCCAGACAAAAGCTGGAATTTAAAATATCCAAAAGAAATTAAAGATATAGTTGAGAAGATCGAAATGAAATGTCATATTAATGGAAAAACCTCCTATCTTAAAGATTACTTTATCATTCGAAATGGTCTCATCTTCATCAAGGATCAGATTTTTATATTAAAAGAAGGGAAAAACCTAAAAATAGAGGATCAGGATGTTTATATAAAAATTAATAACGAATTCACTAAAATCAACGAAAAGGAGAAGAATAGATTAAAAAAGTTATATAAAAGCAAATCTATTAGACCCTACGGCTACAATAAAGAAGATTACATAGGTTATGCAATATACTTTAATAAAAATGAATTTAATTACATCGATGCTCGGAAGAGAAATCAATTATTATTAGAGAAATACCCTCATTTAATACAATATCTTACTCAATATAAAGCAGAATTACGAGATATCTTAATTAATGCGAAAGAAAATCCACTTCATATTTTCTTTCCGAGAAGAGGGACTTTTATTAGGATAAATAATGATCAAATCTTAATTGATCTCGAGCCACTATATGATATGAGTGAGAAAATCTTCCTGAGGTATATCTCTAATGAAAATATTTTTGGGTATGCTAATACTCCCTATTATGCTACTTCTGATACATATTTTCTATGGCCGCGTTTCCCAACTAAACAATTAGATTATGCTTTTATAATTGCCTATTTAAATTCAAACCTCGTAAAGTTCATCTTTAAAGCCAAAAATATCTCTATTAAAAGAAGTAAAACTAAGCTCGAATACGGTTTACCGATACCAAATTCAGATCTTCTAAATAAAGAAGGAAAATCCTTTACCATAGAATTAATAAAATTGTTAGGTAAATACCTTATTGGTCTTAATCATCCGAATTCTCACCTTAATCTCGACATTTTAAGGAAAAAACTCCAAAAATTAATTGAACCTCATTCCAATGAAAAATCTAGTTATAATATAGTGATTTCCAATGATCTAATTGAACAAAATCAAATTTTAAAAATTATAGATAAATTATTTTTTAAGTTATTCACAATAAACGAAGTAAAAATAAATCTAGTAATTGAAAAATTCTTCTAAAGATTTGCATTGTTTTTATGTTTTGTTTGATTGTCCGTCTTATTAAATAAAAACAATAAGTTTTTATATATCAAAGAGCATCTTAAATTTGTAAGTTGACAATAATTAATTGACGTCCTTAAATTAAAGGTGGTAAGCATGTCAGACGATTTTGATGAAATTATTGATGAATTTAAGAAAATGTTTAATGTAGATTCAGATGCATTTGAAGTGGATTTTTTATTTATTCCTGAATCTGGTATTGATTTGAAATCAGACCGTAACGAAGAAAATGTAAGGGGATTTAAGATATCATATCATTTTGAAACCGGTATGGAAAAACCTGAGATAAAAATTGAAGGAATAATCGATAAGAAAAAAGTTCGTGAACAATTAAAGGGTATAGACTTAGATAAATATCCAAATTTGAAGAATATCTTAGGATCAAAAGCTGTTAATGAAATTGATGCATCTAATCTATCGTTGGACTTTTCTCCGGAGGAGAATGTTTCTTCTATTTTAGAGCCATATACTGAGATTTCGGATAAAGGAGATTATTCGGAAATAATATTAGAAATTCCTGGGATAAAACAGGAAAATGTTCAACTTGAGTTTAATGAATATGGTAATCAAGTAAAATTCACAGCTGAAAATGGAGATCGTAGATATTCAAAAATCATTTATTTACCGTTTAAATCTTCCAAGGTGGATTGCGAATTAGAAGTAAATAATGGAATTGCCATATTAAAAGCGAGTAAAACAAAATCAAATAAATAATAAATATTTTAAAAAAGTAAAAACGAATTGATAAAAATAAAAAAGTAATAAGGAATGAAGTATGAGTGGAATAACTCGGGAGTATAATGGGAATATTAAAAAGGTAAGAATAAAGGATGCTTATAAAGGAGATGCGGGAAGGGGTAGAATTAGAATAGATCCTGAGGTTATAAATGAACTTAATCTTAGAACTGGGGACGTAATTGAGATCTCTCATCCAGAAATTCTAAAAAAGACAGCTGGCTTGCTTTATCCTGGCAAGGTAGAAGATAAGGGTACTAATATAATCAGAATAGATTCATCTTTGAGAAGAAATATTGGGGCCGCAATAGATGATATTGTAGAGATACGTAAGATTGAGGCGAGTTTAGCAGGGAGAATTACTTTTGCTGGATTAGAGGAGTCAGTGGCAATCCGTAGATCTGAGCAATTAGTTAGAATGTTAGAAAACCGTGTGATTACAAAGGGAGATATTTTAAGCTTTAATGCCATGGGGCGCAGAATTGATTTTATAGTTATAGACTATTCTCCTAGAGCAGCTGCTGTGAGGATTCACTTAGATACAAAAATTACTATTTCAGAAAAAACTCATAAAGAATTAGAGGAATTAGAAGCGAGAAGGGTTACTTATGAAGACATAGGGGGTTTAGAAGAGGAGATTCAGAAGATACGTGAGATGATCGAATTACCAATAAGGCATCCCGAACTATTTAAAAGAATTGGGATTGACCCTCCGAAGGGAGTATTACTTCATGGACCCCCCGGAACTGGAAAAACTTTACTTGCTAGAGCAGTAGCCTATGAAACTGAAGCCCATTTTATAACAATAAGTGGTCCCGAGATTATGAGCAAATTTTATGGTCAGAGTGAAGAAAATCTCCGGAAGGTATTTGAAGAGGCAAAGGAAATGGCACCCTCAATAATTTTTATTGATGAATTAGATTCAATAGCTCCTAAAAGAGGTGAAGTTACTGGAGAGGTTGAAAGAAGGGTTGTAGCTCAATTATTATCATTATTAGATGGTCTGGAAGGAAGAGGTGAAGTTATTGTCATAGGAGCAACGAACCGAGTAAATGATATTGATCCCGCACTTAGACGACCCGGAAGATTTGACCGTGAAATCGAGATTGGGGTTCCAGATACAGATGGACGTTATGATATTTTACTGATACATACACGAGGAATGCCGTTATATGGCGATATTGATCTTCGTTTATTGGCTGAAAAAACTCATGGATTTGTGGGAGCGGATGTTGAATCATTAGCTAAAGAAGCTGCCATGCTTGCAATTAGAGATATATTGCCACTAATTGATTTAGATAAACCAATTCCTACAGAAATTTTAATGGATCTACAGATAAAAATGAAGCACTTCCAGACGGCACTAAACGGTATCGAACCTTCAGCTTTAAGAGAAGTACTAATTACTCAACCTACTGAAACATGGGATGATGTAGGTGGTTTAGAAGAAGCAAAACAACAACTAAGAGAAATTATTGAGTGGCCTTTAAAATATCCAGAATTATACACCCATTTAAACTCCAATCCTCCAAATGGAATTTTACTCTTTGGACCTCCTGGAACTGGGAAAACTCTCTTAGCAAAAGCTTTAGCACATGAAAGTGAAATAAATTTTATCTCTGTTAAAGGACCAGAATTTCTCTCTAAATGGGTTGGTGAAAGTGAAAAAGCAGTACGAGAGACATTTAGGAAGGCAAGAGCTGCTTCCCCCTGCATTATTTTTTTCGATGAGATTGATGCAATTGCTGGATTGAGAGGTAGATCTTCCGGATCTCAAGTAACTGAACAGGTCGTTTCCCAATTACTCACAGAAATGGATGGTTTAGAAGGTTTAAAAGATGTAGTATTAATTGCTGCAACAAATAGACCAGATATGCTTGATCCTGCATTATTACGAAGTGGTAGATTTGGAAGACATGTAGAAATACCATTACCAGACAAAGAAGCACGAGCAAAAATATTTAACATCCACCTAAAAAATAAACCCTTAGCATCTGATGTTGACATTAATAAATTGGCACGGGAATTAGAAGGTTATACTGGAGCAGATATTGGAGCAATTTGCGAGGAAGCCACACTCTTAACTATTCGTAAGGTAGTAGCAAATACAAACATTAATACTCAAAATGCTGATTCTGTGAAAAAGGTTAAAATAGCACAATCTGAATTTGATGAGGCTATTAAAAAGGTTTTAAAATCAGCAGAAAAAGCTAAAAAATCTCATGAAATGTATTCAAAAAAACCTTCAGAAGAATTGTATAGATAAAATAAAATTAAATTTTAAATGATATAAGGAAGTAAAAAAAGGAGAGTGGGTCAAACGGAACTAGAAGAACAAGAAGAAGAAAAAACATTTCTGAGTTTAGATAAATTACTTGAAATATTAGGCAATCCCACGAGGAGAAGAATTTTATCAAAATTAGCTAAAATACCTCTTGGTGCTTCAGAATTAGCTGCTTCCTTTGGAACAAAGATTTCAAGACAAGCTATTCATAGTCAACTTAAAATGCTCTCTAAACCAGGTATAATTGAGAGTTTTGGTACTGATCTTAGAAATATGAAGTATCGCATTAAGAGTAATTTATCTTTAGGCATTGATATCACTCCCGATTATTATCATATAAATTTTAAATTTTCTGAAGTCATTAACAAAAGAGAAAATTTAGATTTTAAAAATACAGGGGACCATAATGATTATCAGAAAATCGAAACACCTCGTAAAAAATTGAGATTTATTGGTGAAAAAATAAATGAAATAGAACAAAACCTCAAGAATTTAGAAGATAAAAGAAATTTGCTGCTCCACAAAAAAGAATGCTTTATTATAGCGTTAAAAAATCTTATAGCCGATCAATACAAAAGTGCTCTAATAAAAAAAGAAAGACCCAATTTAGAAATGGAGATTTTTTATACGATATTTTACAATCCTTCTAGGTATTTTAAAAGAATTAATATTGATCATTTACTAGATGACATGTATTTCTCAGAAAGGGGAACCATAAGGAGAGAAACTAATAAAGTTTCAATTAAATATTTACTTAGGGATCTCTCTGAATTAATGGGTTTTTTACGTGAGGATGAGGATAATTTTTGGTTTTTTGATATTTAAACTCTTACTCTTATTAGTTTAAAGTTTTTCTTCAAAATAGAGGTATTAAAATGGATCTTAAAGAATTAAAGAAAATAATGCCAGAAATATTCGAAAAGGTTAAAAAAGATGTTAAAGGAGTATATGGACGTCATCGAGCTGGGTTAAGTCTTGGTTTAGTCGAAATGGGTATGTATAGAGGAGGATTTATAGGTGGTATGCACTTCTACCCCGGAACCGATATTGTAATGAATAAAACTCCTTTAAAAATAATCTTAAATGAACAGCCTTTTGAAATAGTTTGGGCTTATATATATCATATTCTTTTACATGAATATGTTCACTCTTTGGGAATAATAAATGAACAACAATGTAGAATTATTACACTTAAGATAAGTGAGGAAACTTTCATGGATTCGGATCATCCTGCGATTATCCTTGCAAAAAATGGAATCGGGACCTATTTTCAAAATTTAAATCTTATTTATTCTCCACCTGATTTAAAACCTGATGGAATTCCTATTGAATATATTTATGAATTTGATAGAAAAAGTTATGATTATTATTCTTGAAATTTTTTAATAAAGCTTAGTTGTAATAAATGTAGTAATAAATTTACACTTCTTCAATATCCAAGCATTTATTCACTGCATTCACTAATTTCTTTTGGGAAAAGGGTTTATCTAAAAATTCAATAGCTCCAAATTTAAACACTTCTTGTTTTATGCTTCTATCTGCACTAGCAAATATAACTTTCGATTCTTTATCAATTTGTAGAATTTCTTTTAACGCATAGATTCCATTTTTAATTGGCATTCTATAATCTAAAATTACAACATCCGGTTTCTCAGAAAATTCTCTGTACATTTTTATTGCTTCATCCCCATTACTCGCAATACCCATTACGTCATATCCTGACATTTTCAGAAGCAATTCATAGAGCCTTTGTAAATCTCTGTCATCTTCAGCAATAAATATCTTTATTACTTTAATTCTCCTCCGGTTCTCTACAATCGAAAATAAACAAAGTTTTTCTTATAAAAGTATTTTCACAAAAGCGTTTTATTACAAGTTTTACCTCAATCCTTATAATAAAATGTAAAATTTACCATATCAACCGTATGAAACTAAAACATTAATTATTATATTTATGTTTTTGGGTTAAATTTTGTAAGTTGAATTGCATCTCATATTACTCATTATTATATTTTAATTCCGAAAATTTTATCTTTACTATGGTTTTACAAGAATATAGGAAATCGATCAAGAGTAAAATAGTGTCTTTCGTAAGGGGAGGATGAAAATTTCGCAAACTAAGCAGAATGATGAAAAGCTCAATAATGAAGAAGAAATTATAAAAAAGAACATTGAAGTTGACTCAGATCAGCTAATTCTTAAGTGGAAATTTCAAAACGTTGACAAAGAGCTTACTTACGATATAAAAAAATGTTTTGGTTGTTCTCTTTGTCAAATTATTTGTCCTGTAGACGCAATCGAGTTTGGACCTATTTCAGATATAGCTCAAGGCAAGTTAAATGAAAATAATCCTAAAATCCTGATTGATCATGAAAAATGTTGTTATTGCATGTTATGTGTTGTAGTTTGTCCTAACGATGCATTTCATGAAAATATCATTCCTAAAGAACAAATTGATTTAAATGATTTTCCAACTATAGGAAAATTTTTTAAAATTGATTTGAATAAATGTATTGAGGATTACGAAAACCATGTTTGTGAATTATGTCTGTCTGTAAGAGAAAGAAATAACATTAATGATTATTATAAAATTCAAAAGGAATGCCCTACGGAATGTTTTTATATTGATTCTCCATTAGAGGGTGAAGTAATCATTAAAAAGAATATGCTCCATAAATGTGATCCACAGGGATGTAAAGCTTGTGTTAATATTTGCCCTACGGAATCCTTTTTTATCCCAAAAAGTGCGGAAGATGTTAAAAAGTTTGGAAAAATCGCGTGTAACGAAGAAAATTGTTTCTATTGTGGAGCTTGCGAAAACTCATGTCCGGATGATTTAATAAGAGTTGAACGAAAGGAAATTGTAATAAATGATCCTGAAAATCCTGGAAAATATCCGTGGATAGAGGGATGGGTAAAAAATATTAAAGAAATTATTAAAAAGAAACTTATTCAAGGAAAAGAACAAGTTGGTATCGCATTTATCGAAGAAAAAGCTAAAATTTTCAAAGAAAAAATAGAAGAAAAAATTCCCCAATTATCTCTTGAAGAAAAAAATAAATTTAATGAATTAAATGAGAAAATTCAATCTCTCCTTAAATCTCCTAAGATCAGATATTGGATTAAGGATAGAAAAATAAATAAAATTACTAAAGAATTAAAAAAAATATTAGATTAACTCTTATCTCTGTTTTATTTAAATTTCCTTGGAATTGGTTTGTGAGATTAACATGAATTTCTAAATTAAGTGGTCTGAACGCTGGTTATGGTTCTGTTTTTATAATTAGAGATAAAATAATAGTAAATCGAATTTACCTTCCAGTTATTATGTTTTTAAAATTAAAAATAAAATCAAGAAGTAATTCAAACTATAAGCAGCTTTTTGTATGGATACAAAACTATGATGAGTTTAGAAATGAAATTAAGCAGGTATTAGAATTCTTTAAAGATCAGATAATTTTAAAAAAGAAGTATAGGTTCCATAAATATTACAGAGTAACTTCAGAAAATCCTGCAATCATGCTCTCTCTTCTTTCCACAATCCAAGATTTAATTCCAGAAATTTATTTTAACGCTAACAATGATATAGATATTGACGCAATTGAAAATCTCTCAAAAAATTAATCGCCTTCTTTTCATGTATAGATTAATTTAATTATTATTCAATTTTAGCATCTTTTATTATATTTTCATGATCAAAAGCTAATTCCATGTTTTTAACTTTATCTTTAGATATGAGTTCTACTTCTTTAGAGTCATCTCCACTTCGGAGATTTGAGGTATCACCAATTATCGTGCATTTAAAAGCTGTACTATGAATTTTTCCTCGTGGATCTCTTCCCTCTTCTTCATAAATACCAATCTTATAATCAATTTTTATATCCAAATTTGTTTCTTCCTTAACTTCTCTGATTAATGCTTGTTTTAGTTTTTCTCCTTTCTCTACGAAACCACCAGGGAGGGCATAAAAACCCTGAAATGGGGGATATCTTCGTTTTATTAACACTACATTTCCTTTACCATCTTCTATTACAGCATCCACTGTTTTTCCAATTCTAGCATTTTTAGCTTGAATCTTTCCCAAAATATTGAAAATTATGGTTGCTGCTAAGATTCCAGAAATTATTATTGCTATTATTGTATTTAAAAAGATAATTTGACCTGAACCCAGAGGTAAGCTTAAGGCGAGCACGATGGCAGTTCCAAGATCTGCTAAAATACCAGCTCCAAAAAGTAGATTCAAAAAATTTAACCCTTTTTTAGTCTTCTTTTGAAGTTCTTCATTTTTTTTTTGATAGAGCTGCTCCATTGAATCATAAATAATATTAAACTTATCATTTATTCTTGATACAAGATCTGCTATCTCAAATTCACCCAATAAATGCTTTAACACTCTTGTATAATGTTGTCTTCGGTTATAATTCAACTCATTATAAATTACACTTAATTTCGTTTGAAGAAGTCCCCTCATCAATCTTAAATTCTTGATTTTATTTTCGATAGTCTCAACATCGATAAAACTTTCTGATTGAGTTTTAAGAAATAAAGTATCCAGTAATTCATTTATCGAACGTAAAGCAAATAAAAATGTTCTCATTTTCGGAGTTGGATCCAAAACAAACTTCCTCATGTATGATTCAAAGAAATCCTCATAATTTAGTTTAGCCATGTAGATAAATCCAGAATTTCTCCTAATAAAATGTAATTCAGATAATCGATTTGATAAATTATTTTGTATACGCCTATTATACAAAGCTTCATTGTAATCTGGCCAAGCACCTGAATAGATCCTATTCCAGGATCCCAATTCTTTTTTGAACTTATTGATATTATCATTTGTCCAGTCGATTTCTTTCGGTTTGGTTCCGTTTGATGTAACAAAAACATAAATTGGACTTTCTTGTATCAATCTCCAAACCTTTATTGCTTCTTTTTGAGGTAAATCCCTTTAAAACATCAAGAATTATGAATGGAATTTGTTGGATTAACAAAGGATTTAATTTTTCTTTCTTTTCAGGATTTTCTTTATAATACTCTACTTCAAATTGGAAATATCCCAAAGAATCATATTCTTTTTCCAAATCTTCATCTTTATATGGGAAGTTCTCAATATATGGGATCCAGCTACATTTAATAGATAAGTTTTCAACCATCTCCAAAATATCGCTAACAAGCTCCTTGCGGAAGATATCCTGCTCCTTTAAACCCCCAAGTTTTTCGAAAATTAGATCTTCAATCTCTTTGCTTTTTTGGTCACCACTTACTAAGGCAGTATTGATAAATGCACTTGCGAACCAAAACTCTTGTTTGTATATGAAATGTAAATCGTCACTCATAACTCATCATCTAAAAACTAATGTGATCCGTATCTAATTTAACCTTTACTTTTTCTCTTTTATTTTGCAATGTTTTTAACTTTTTTTTAGGCCAGCAATAGAATTAATCTTATTTTTTTTCAAGTTTCAAAATTTTAAAATGGGAGGGGAGGGATTTGTTCAAGATGCCCGAAATGGGTATCTGGTTGAACCCCCGGCCCCTTGGTCCCAAACCAAGAATCATACCGATCTAGACTACCCTCCCTATTTATATAGAACGAAAAAGGTATTTTTTAAAAGATTGAAATTAAGTTAGGTTGATATATATTACAAACAATAAAAATTAAAATAATTTTTCAATTTGAAGTTAAATATTCGAAAAAGAGTAATAAATTAAATTATTCTCTCTTTAGAGGTAAAGTAAAACTAAATTTTGATCCCTTGTTTCTCCCCGACGATTCAACCCATATCTCTCCTCTATGTAGCTCGATGATCTTTCTTGAGGTATATAAACCCATACCAGTTCCTTCAATCCCAATATTCCAACCTTGGCCATACCTCTCAATTTTCCCAAATTTTTTAAAAATCCTTTTTTTTTCCTCTTTCGTAAAGCCAATTCCATTATCTCTCACTGAAACTACAACAAAATCATCACGGAAATTTGTTTGAATTTTGATTTCTCCGTATGGGGGTGTAAATTTTAGCGCATTAATAATTAAATGGCTAATTACTTCGTGTATTTTCTCCTTATCAAAATCAAGAATAATTTTATCATATATATTCAAATGCATAAATTGGTTTCGAGTTTCTGCCAAACCTCGCAAATTTCTTGCACAAAACTTAATTAAAAATGATAAGTCTTCTTTTTTTGTATTTAACAATATAGATCCTGATTCCAATAAGGAAGTTTCTAGTAGTTTATTAATTATAGCTTCAAGACGTTCAGTTCCATATTTTATTTCATCGAGAATAGAGATGGTTTCATCATCATATTTATCTCTATGTAACTCTAACAATAAATCAGTAAATCCTCTGATTGCGATTAGTGGAGTCTTCAATTCATGAGATGTTCTACTAAGTAACTCCGATTTTAAGGTATTAATCTCATCAGTTTGCTTTTTAGCTTGCCTTTTTTTTGTAATATCTCTTATAATCGAATGAAGAAATATTTTATCCTCAATTTCAATCGCTTTTGCTTTGACCAAAATGTCTTTTATTTCACCAGTTTTAGTTCTATATTTAGTTTCAAAAGAATCCGAACCAATATTAACCACCTTTTCAAGGTGAGCTTTATAATCTTCTTCGTTCTCCATCAAATCGAAGTCAGGGATTCTAAGTTTTTCAAACTCTTCACGAGAATATCCGAGAGTTTTATGCATTTGTTCATTAAAATCAACAATTTCTCCATTAATTGAATCAATAAGGATGATAGAATCAACAGTCTGCTCAAAAATCGTGCGATACTTTATTTCACTTGTTTTAAGTTGCCTTTCAATATTTTTATGATTCTGAATAGCTATTTTCTTTTCCGATATATCTCTTAATGTTCCAACCAGCCTTAAAGTATCTTGCACTTCAACAAAATTACCTTGAACAGAAACTGGAATGTAATGCCCTGCTTTATGTTTTACTCTACATTCTACATAAAAGATTTTCTTAAATTTTGTGATATCCATCAATGCCTTCTTAACAATTGATATATCATCAGTGTGGATAAATTCAAGAAAATTTTCTCCAATTACTTTCTCAGGTTTGTATCCAAATTGATCACGAACTTGGGGACTTATATATGTAAAAATTCCATTTAATTCTGTTTCTATTATAACATCGGTAATGTTGTTCAATAAGAATTTATATTTTTCATTAAAGTCACTTAACAAACTATTAGTTACAACCACTTATTTCTCATCCTTAAAGATTTGAATTTAAATCTAATAAATAAGATTAGAAAAATATTTTTCGCTACGGAGATTTTAAAAGATAGTTATATATTTAAATAATTGGATTATAAACGAAAATCCCATATTTATATCATTATTTTAATTAGAATTGTATTCCTTCTATTATATGTTTAAGGATGGAAAGAATGATTTATCTTCTACCAATCGGAGATATCGATAGATCAATTTTATTAAGATTAAAGAAGAGATTAAAAATCGCTTTGGAAGGTTATAATATAAATGCGGGTATATATCCTGAAGATATTCAGTTAGATAATTTAGATTATAATGTTGAAAGAGAACAATATCATGCAACTAGGATACTAAAAAAGTTATCAAAAGTATTTCGAGAGAAACATTTTTATCGAATTTTAGGAGTTATGGATAGGGATATCTATACAAAAAATTATAATTTTATTTTTGGTATTGCTAATCCTATTAGTAGAATAGCGTTAATTTCAATCAGGCGGCTCAGAGAAAATTTTTACAAAGAATCAGGTTTAATTCATAGAACAGCTAAAAGTAAAATTAAATTTGAAATTAGAGTATATAAGGAATCTATTCATGAACTCGGACACACCTTTGGACTGAAACATTGTTTTAACTCTTGCGTTATGAATTTTTCCAATAGCTTAGCTGATACAGATAATAAACCAGAGGAGTTTTGTCTTTCTTGCTTATCAAAATTAAATCTAGATGAAGATTGAATTATTTTGGATGCTTTCTATTAGCCTTATTTTTAAACTTATCATATAATTTTTCACTAATTTTTAAGAATTTCTTATTATCTTTGACCAATTTTATTAACTTTATT
>LAZR01000923.1_pt1 | contig 20058 bp, 21 predicted proteins | sample 329461 | NCBI WGS metagenome assembly LAZR01 (sample SAMN03002196, study PRJNA259156) | marine sediment metagenome | biome: sea floor; feature: Hydrothermal impacted sediments; material: marine sediment; isolation source: Loki non-amplified sample from Loki's castle hydrothermal vent sediment ...
AAATATGAAGAGATTGAAAGCATTGTATTATTTGGCTCTTTAGCTTCTGGAAAATTTAATGAGGAGAGTGATATTGACATCTGTATATTATTTAAGCGAAATACTCCGAAGATGTTGGAAAATACTATTTTTGACTATTTTTTAAGCCTAGGAAAAGATTTAAACCGCTCCATCCAATGTGTGTTCTTTTTTCTGGAGGATATTAATAACTGGGATACTATTTTTATTGAAAATATCTTGGCAGAAGGACAATTACTTTATGGTAATTCTAATTATTATGAAATTTTAATAAAAACCCTTGAATTTAAACCATATCAAATCATAACTTTAAATCTAAGAGCACTAAATAGTTCTGCTAAAATGAAACTAAAAAGAATACTATATGGATACAAAACTACTAAGAAATATTCAGAGAAATTATACAAATATAAAAAAGAAGGGATAGTAAAAAAATTGCAAGGAATGAAATTAGGACGGGGCTCATTCATTATACCTGAAAAAGTCTTAATAATGGTTGAAAATAAGTTAAAAGAATTTGATATTAAGTTTTCAAACTTTAGAGTATGGATGCAAGATATATAAAAATGTTGATCCTAATTAAGCTCACTCTTTTGGAGTCTTAACATCTTTTTTCGGTGATATCTTAATACCGCCTTCTTTTTCATAAGGTTTTATAGGTTTAGAAGGATCAATAGGAGTATCACAGCTCCAACAGATATTTTCTAAATCTTGTAACGCTTGAGCACAATTTTCACAATAAATAGCACCGCATTCACATAACATGTGAATCGTAACGCTTCATCTGATTAACATTTAGATGAATAGTAAATTGAATGTCTATTTAAGATTTAAATTTTCCCTATAAACGATTTTTAATATCTCTAGCCATAATCAGTTTTAAATAAAAAAGAATAAATAAGAGAGTTAGAGATTATTTCTACTAATTTTCGCTTAACTTTTTCTCTAGTGCTTTAGTCAATAGAGGCACAATTTCACATAGGTCGCCTACTATGCCATAATTTGCTACGCTAAATATCGAAGCTTCAGGATCTTTATTTATCGCAATAATTATATCGCTACTTTTCATTCCAACTAAATGTTGGATCGTTCCTGAGATTCCACATGCGATATAAATCTTCGGGGAAACTGTATGTCCACTTTGTCCGACTTGTTGTGATTTTGGAATCCAACCTAAATCGACTGCTGCTCTGCTTGCTCCCACAGCTGCATTTAAAACGTTGGCTAAATCCTCAATTAATTTAAAATTTTCTTTACTTCCAACTCCTCTTCCTCCAGATACAATTGTATCTGCCTCGTAAACAGGAATACCACATTCAGAAGCGATTCCACTGATAACTTCCTTTGTTTTTACCTTCAACCCTTGAAGATCTACTTTTACAGGTACATCAATGATTTCTGCATTATCACTGTCTTGGATTGGTGCCATTTCCATTACATTAGGTCTAACTGTTGCCATTTGTGGTCGTGAAGTAGGGCAAATAATATCGGCCATAATATTTCCGCCAAATGCAGGTCTAGTTTGCAATAATAATCCATCTCGTATAGACAAGCCAGTACAATCAGCAGTAAGTCCTAATTCAAGAGTAGCTGCTACTCTAGGTGCAAGATCTCTTCCATTTATAGTGGCTGGATATAACACAATATTTGGTTTGTATTTTGAGATTATACCAGTGACTACTGAAGAATAAGTTTCAGTATAATAGTCTTTAAGAGCTTCATGCTCAACAATATATATTTTGTTGGCACTTCTTTTTGAAAAGTCTGGAGCAAATTGTTTTACATTTTCTCCGATAAGTAGGACACAAGTTTCTTGTTTTAACTCAGCTGCAAGTTCTTTTGCTTTACCTAACAATTCAAAAGAAACCTTTCTAACTTTATCATCTTTTATTTCAGCAACAATCCATACATCTTTATATTGTGATAAGTCAACATCTTCAATTTTTTTCCGCTGAATTGATATTGCTTCTACATTACATTGATCAACACATGCACCACAAAGAGTACACTCATCCCCGATTACGGCAATTTTATCTACAATTGTTATTGCTCCAAATGGACAGGCTTTTTCACATAATGCACAACCAGTACATTTTTCCTTATCTACATTTATCAGATTAAATCACCTTATCTTTAGATAATAAATCAATTAATTTTTGAACCGCAGCTTCAGGTGTTTCTTCATCAATAATGACGCCTTGTTGTCTTGCTGGAGGGGAATACACTTTAATAACTTCAGTTAATGAACCGCTTAATCCATAGTTATCTTTTTCACCACCAAGCTCTTCAACATCCCATGTAGAAAAAGATTTTTTATTTGCTTTCATAATACTCATCATAGGAGGATTAGTTGGTTCAAATGAAGATGGAGTTATCCCAGTTATGAGTAGTGGGAGTCGTGCTTCTACAATTTTATACCCCTCATCTGTTTGAACTTTAGCAGTCAGTCTTTTTCCTTCTAATTTTTCAATGCTTTCGACGTATGTTATTTGAGGAATACCTAATTGAGCAGCAATTTCAGGTCCTACTTGTGCAGTATCTCCATCAATAGCTTGTAATCCACAAAAAATAATATTAAAATCACCAATCTTTTTTATACACTGAGTTAAAGTATAAGATGTTGCCCAAGTATCAGCACCAGCAAATGCTCTATCAGTTAGTAAGATTGCTTTATCTGCTCCAAGAGCAAGGCACTTTAATAACGCTTTTTTAGCCTGAGGTGGACCCATAGAAATCACTATAATCTCATCATCTACCTGTTTGATCTTAATAGCCTCCTCAAGTGCAAACTGATCAAAAGGGTTTAAAATACTAGGAACACCCTCTCGAATTAACGTATTTGTCTCAGGATCGACTTTAATTTCAGTTGTATCAGGAACTTGCTTTACACATACAATAAATCTCATAATTTTATCAGATTTAAATTTGATTCAATAAAAAAACTCAATCTTTTGAGAATAGATATTAAAATTATAAAAAAAAGTTAATTAATATTATTCCAATTCTGTTCAGAAAAATGAAAACCGTAAGTTTTTCCTCTCACATATATTTAAATAGAAATGGAATTATAATTTGTTTATATTTAACAAATTAATTTTCATATACTTCTCAAAAAATTAAGATAGGGTAAGGTTAGATTTATGACTTTCTCGAAATATTTAAAGCCACTGATTATATTTATTTTTTCTTTAGCAGTTGTTTTTATTATTAATTTTTTAGTTCTAGGGACCGCACCAGGGTTCATGTTATTACTTTCCACTAGTATGCCGGTGGATTCACTAATTTTAAATCTATTAACAGTATTTAGTGCTATTATTTTTGGATATTTATTTGGATATATTTTAGGACCTCTTTTTATTTTTATCCATAAAAAAACTATAGGAAGGAAGATGGTATATGGAATAGAAGAAAAACCTTTAACTAAGAAATTTAAAGGTTATTTTACTAAAGCTCTTTGGCCAGCTTTATTTTCAATAAATATTGCTTTAATTCTTGCTAATTATCCATTTGTTACTGACTTAATAACTTCAATTCCTACTCCTGGTCTTCTCTCCCCTCTAGCACCATGGGCAACATTTATCGCAATACTTCCAATCACGACAGCTGCTTCATTGATTGTGTTTTCTCCAGTTTTGCATTTAATTGATTCAGGGATAATCTATCATAATAAGGATAAAACACGAGATATGTATGATTCAACTGAAGTTAGAAATATTGGAAATTGGTTTAACACGCTCCTAAAGGGATATGCGGGGATCGCTGTTTTTTATAACTATTTTAGTTTCTTTTCGAATATGATTGAATTAATGATTGCTAGTCCAGACCTTACTAGTGGGATAGCTTCAATTTTTACTTTAGCAATTTATCCAATTTTAATCACTATATTAATAATTCCTTCTATTATCATCTTGGATATAACTCGTGAAAAGAGAAGAACTTACTTATTAAAGAAGGTAAAGAAATTTCAAATTGAACAACCAATGGAAATTGAGATAAAATAATTCATTCTCTCAATTCTTTTTATTGATCATGTTGATATAATTCTTAAAAAAAACTCATTCATTTGAGAATGTAAAATAAAAATAGAAAAAACAAATATTTAATATTGTTTCTTACCGAGTAGTTCTCTTGATACTATCATCTTCATCACTTCTTTAGTTCCTTCAGCAAGTGAAAAAGATCTAACAGCTCTCCAAGCAGCTTGATCAGGACATTCTCTTGAATATCCAAATGCTCCTTGCCATTGCATTACATCATTTATGGCATTGCAAGCCCATTCTGAGCAAAACATCTTCGCTTGAGCTACAATATTGCTTGTTTCGAATCTACTTACTTTTCCTTCTTGTTCTAAATCAATAGTCTTTAATGCTTTATAACCTAAATCTCTTAGCATATTCAACCTTGTATAATGCTCGGCTAGTCTAAAATTTATTTCTTGATATTGTGCCAAAGGTTTTCCAAATGATTTTCTTTCTTTAATATATTTCATTCCGTTCTCCAGTGATTTTAAGCCAGCAGATGCGCAAATAACAGAAATTAATGCCCTTGCATATTCGTACCCTTCATGAATTATATAGAATCCTTTATTTTCTTCTCCTAAAATATAATGTTTAGGGATTTTTACATTATCTATGGAGAAACCACCACATGAAATGCCTTCTCTACCTAAATCGGGTATATAGGTAGGGGTAATCCCTTCTGCTGTTAACGGTAAATAAAATGTGGTCATGCCTCGTGTCCCCCGTTCAGGAGTTTGATGAGCGATAGTAATATGTCCACCTCCATGCGTTACTGCCTCTCTTACTCCGCTAATATACATCTTTTCTCCGTTCACAACAAAGCCATCTCCATCTGGTTTTATCGTTGTTTTAGTAGCGCCTACATCAGAGCCAGCATCACTTTCAGTTGTAGCAATTCCAAGAAACCAGTCACCTGATAGTGTTTTTGGAAATATTTCTTGTTTCGCTTCTTCTGTTCCGTATTTATTCAGAAGAAATCCCCATGATGCAGGAACCAAATAATACACACAGGTAGAGCCTGTACAATCAGCTTTTGCTAATTCTTCTGCGATAACACCAGCACTCACAGCATCTAATCCTGGACCTCCATATTTTTCATCAGCAGTACATGTCATAAGTCCTAATTCTGCCATTCCTTTAATGACATCTCTTGGAATCTCCTTAGTTTCTTCCATCTGAAGTGCTATTGGAGCGATTTTACTTTGCGCGAACTTCCTTACACTTTCCCGTATCATTTCTTGTTCTTCTGTAAACTTAATACTCATAATTCTTACCATTTAATTGTAATTAAACTGTATATGTATAAATCATTAAAATTTCAATAATTTTAGTAAAACCAAATAATTCTTAAATTTTATTGATTGTATTGAGTAATGGGAATTATTTCCTAAAATTATGTGTTTGACATAAAACAAGGAGCGTGTTGATTTTAAACAATGCTAAATCCCTTGCTTTCTAAAGTTTCAGATGCTTTTTCAATTATTTCATCACCAACTCGTAGAATAAGTAAAGGTTCTTCTTTAACTAAAGTAGAATATAAATAATCAATATTAATATTATTTTCTCCGAGGCTCTTCGGAATTTCATACAATGCGTTAGGATGATTATTCAATTTCACAGCAATTACATCTGTAGTAGAAATAACATAATTATTTTCTTCCAAAAGAGCAATACACTTTCCTGGTTTATCGACTAAAGCTAAAATTAGCCCATATTCGGTTGTTTTAGCTACCGTTAAAGCTCTAATGAAAATCTTGTTTTCCATGAGAAGTTTTATGAAATTTGCTAATTCTCCTGGCTGATCTTCTAGAAACACGCTCAGTTGTATCATTTTTAATCCCAAATATTTTATTTTACTTGTTAACTGAAAATTTTAATGTTACTTATATTTTAAATTTAGTAAAAAAAATTAATGTACAGATATTATTTACAATATAGAGGTAATTACAGACATTAAGCATTTTATATGTTAAAAGACTTTTACGATAAACATAAGAATTTCTCTTTCAGAACATCAACAGAGTACAATATTTCTCCAGGAATTAAGTGTAAATTCGATCTTTTGAAGGCAAATCTTAATTCAAAAAGAATTTTTGAGAATGCTATAGATCTTGGTTCTTCTGGAAATTCAATACTTTTCTTCTTAGATAAAATAAAACAAAGAAATTTTTATGATATAGCAGACCTTCCATTGAAACAATATACAGATATAAATTTCTGTCATCCATTATGTGGTGACCTAGTAAAATTACCATACCGAGATAAATCGTTCGACCTATTAACTGCTCTTGACGTTTTAGAACATATTAAAGATGATGAAACTGCAGTTTCAGAAATCAGTAGAATTTTAAAAAAAAATGCCATAATTGTAATTACAGTTCCGCACCGCATGGATTTTTATACTAATCAAGATAGAATAATAGGGCATTATAGAAGATATGAGATTTCCGGAATAATTTCTCTATTTGAGAAATATCACCTCAAAAATATTAAAATATTCGGTGTATATGGGCGATTAATGAAGATCGCTGATATACAATCTACAAATCCTCATAAAACAGAGCAGAGTCTTATAAACTTGAGACTTAGGTATGAGAGAAATTTAGCTTTCCGTAGATTTTGGGATTTTATTGTAGGACTTTTGACTAAATTTATGAAACTTGATGCAAAATTCCATTCTCTAAAGAACATTATGAACCTTGCTCTTATCTTTAAGAAACAGTACTAATCTCTTTCTTGTTTCATTTTTTCAAAGAGTTTTTTATAATCATCTATAAATTTTTCTTCCTTTGACTCATCAATTTTCTGGAGGAGTTCAATAGATTTAGCGAGTGATATAGCTTTCTTTTTAATTTTTTCAAGATATTGTTGTTTGTTGAATAGAGGTTTTGAGGAATCATACTCTTCTTTTATTTCCTTTATGGAAGCTTCAATTTCTTTTTGTGATTCAATTACTCTATTAAGAACACCCAGTTCTAATTGTTTCTTTCTTTCTTCAAGTTTAATGCAGTTTTCACAGACTATTTCTTCGTTGTCTTGTTGTTTTTTTAGTTTTTCATCTCTCTTCATCATAAAGGGATTTTTACAGCGATCACAAGAGATTAATTCCATTGAAGCTAGCTTAACAGCATTAGGATTTGGCATATCTAGAAAATTCTAAAAAAAGTGCTTATAATAATAATTTTGTTTTAATAATTTATTATTAATCAATTTATGTTTTTCTTTTTCTAGAAAATTACTAAAAGCTTATGAGATTTCTCATTACATGGATACAATCGCGATTGCTATTATAATAGTAATCCTAATAATTGCCGGTTTTCTTATTGGAACAATTAGTTCAATTGCTGGTATAGGTGGCGGAGCATTCTACATAATTATAATGATGATCTTACTTGTGATACCAATTGATGGAGCAAGAGACACCTCAGCCTTTATTATACTTCTTTTTTCTGGAGTAGGATTAATAAGTTATTTAAGACAAGGGAAAGTGGATATTAAACTTTCTTTATTATTTGCTGGTTTTGCATTACTAGGTGGAATTGCATCAACAATTTTATTGCTTGTGTTTCCGATGGATAACAGTATTTTGAAAATTGTAATTGCTTCAGTAGTACTTGTATCAGGATTAAATATGATTCGTAAGTCTTTAAAGAGTTTTAAAATATCAAGGATAAATGGCAAGGATTTTGAGCTAGATTTTTCCTATGAGACCTTTAATTACAAACATAATCTAATCAAGGGATTTCCTCTCTTTTTTATAGCAGGGTTTGTCGCATATTTAACTGGAATTGGAGGAGGTATGCTGTTTGTGCCAATTCTTAGTATTCTTTTTGGTATACCAATACATTATGCAACTGCAATGTCAACTGCGATAATATTTTTTAATGGAATATATAACGCTACTGTCAGGATATTTATTGGAGATATATTTTATTTAACCGGTATTTTAATTGCTATCGGAGCAATTATGGGCTCACTTTTTGGGACAAAATTATCTGGAAAAATGCCTAAAAGTTATCTTCAATTTTTCGTATCAATAATCTTGATAGGGTTAGCAATCAGAATGTACTTTTAAGGCTAATAAAATTACAAGAAACTTCTTTTTTCATGTTTTATTTCAAAATATGTCTTATCTCTTAGAATAACGTCGTGTATCTCATTTAAATGCTTATTTTTTAAAATATTATAAAAAAATCTTAAAATAGCCTCATAATTTTCTTTAACAAAAGTAGCTGTTTGAGAAAATTCATAAGACATATTTTTTATTAGATCAAAGTCAAATTTTCTTTTGATTCTATAAATTTTTCTTTCCACTTCTTCATTTTTTGTAGCTTATTCATTCCAATCCTGAATTCCACTTATTTTTTTTTTTATGTTTATAAAAAAACAATTTTGTAACTGATATTCATAAATAAAACTATAGAATTTTAAATTTAATCTAATTTTTCTAAAAAACCCAACCTACTTTTCTACAATATTAATAGAATATCAATAAGATACTATTATTATATTTAAATCTCAAAGGTTTTTAAGTTTTAAATTCTAAATCTTAATTGAATTCAACTTAAAACAATAATTTCAAATTTTAATCAAAATTCATAATAAGTTGAGAAAAAAATGGTAACTGTTAAAGATATTGAAGTACTAATGGATGATTTTTTTATAGAACGAGACGAAAAATTTAAGGAAATTAAGCGATATCTTCTAAGCGAATTTAATTGGAAGGTTGATAAATCAAAAAATACTCACTTTATGATTAGGGGGATTCCTTTAGAAGATAATCGAAAATTAAGTGATATCTTGACGTCTTTTTTACCGGATGAAGTTATTCTCCTTAAGGAAATATGACTTCTAAGATGGTCTATATACTTTTCACCTTTTTCTATTTAAATTCTAAGGAACATGGGAAAAACTTATAATTTAATGTTTTATTACTCATTGTAATAGGCAAAATAAGTGCTTATCATTAATAAAAACATGATCAATATGGAAGGAAATATACAATTTGAAGATTTAGACTTAGAGTTTGGATATTCTTGTATGCCCGATAGACTGCATTATTATTCGTCAGAAGAAAATGAATTTCGTATGGAAGTTCGTAAATGGTGTAAAGAAAATATTCAACCCGTATCTGATAAGATTGATAAAGAAAGAAATACGAAATTAGCTGTGGAAACTCTACGAAAAATGAAACAATATTTAAATATAGTAATTCCTGAAGAGGCTGGAGGATTAGGTAAAGGAATACTATATAGGACGATTTTCGGTGAGGAATTAAGTGCTTTTAACTATTCTATCGCAACTATATTTGGTGCTTCATCCTGCTTATTTGCAGGTCCTATTATTGAATATGGCACTTCTGAACAGAAAAAGAAATATCTTTCAGGCATTGCTGATGGTACAAAAATAGGGGCAATAGGGATAACAGAGCCAACAGCAGGTTCTGATGCAGTTGGGGGAATGAATTTAAGGGCTGTAAGGCAAGGAAATCACTACGTCTTAAATGGAGAAAAAAGATTTATAACCAATGGAAGTGTTGCTGATTATATTTGTTTATACGCGGTTACTAATGATCAAGTGAAAAGACATCAGGGAATATCAGCTTTCATATTTGAGACGGAAACACCAGGATTTAAGGTTATCAGAGAGTATAAGCATATGGGTCGTAGAGGAATGCCAAATTCTCATCTCCGATTTGAGAATTGTAAAATCCCTGTCGAAAATTTGCTTCATAAGGAAAATGAAGGAGTGGAAGTATTGATGTTTGGTCTTGATGGTGAGAGAACTTTTACGGCATCGCAGTATGTTGGTCTTGCAAGAAGTGCGTTTGAAGTGGCATATAAATATGCTCATAGACGTTATCAATTTAAAAAACCAATTTACTCCTTTGAAGGAATTTCATTCAAACTTAGTGACATGTTTATGGAAATAGAATTAAATAGAATGGCTATGGTACAGATAGCGAGAATGCTTGATCAGGGTTATTATTGTAGAGCATCAGTTGCTGCCCTTAAGGCTAAACTTGCCGATGCGACTGTGAAAATCACTCAAGAAGCTATTCAAGTTGTTGGCGGTCTAGGATATTCTGAAGATTACCCATTAGAACGATATTACAGAGATGCAAAAGTAGGTCAAATAGCAGCTGGATCTACAGAAATAATGAAATTTTTGATTTCAAGAGAAATGATAAAAATGTGGGGCAAGTAAAGAAACAGTAAAAACTTTTTGGAGTTAGCAAAATGGAAAAAAAAATTGTGTTTGAAATAAAAAATAGTATAGCTACAATAAAATTAACAGATCCTGAAAATCTTAATCCATTAAGTAAAGAAACTGGAAAAGAGTTATTCAAAACTTTAGAATTACTTAAGGAAAACAATGAAGTAAGATGTTTAATAATAACTGGTTCTGGGAGAGCGTTTTCTGCTGGAGGAGATATAAAACAATTTAAAATAGGGATAGAAAAAGGTATACCGGGACAAGTAATGGAGGAAACATTAGAAGAGCTCTATAAAATAGCGATAACATTACGACTCTATCCAAAACCAGTAATAGCTTCCGTGAATGGATGGGCTGTAGGAGCTGGAATGAATCTCGCTTTATCATGTGATTTCATAATCGCATCAGAAAATGCAAAATTTAGACAATCATTTGCAAAAATTGGTTTAATTCCTGGATTTGCTGGTACAATTTTGCTCAGTCGTCAACTTACCTGGCAACAAGCTACACAAATGTCTTTTTTTGGAGAGACTTATTCTGCTGAAAAAATGCAGAAACTAGGTTTTATAAATGAAATTACTACTCCAGCAAAATTAGAAGAAATTACCTTAAAATGGGCAAAACGTCTTGCTAGCGGGCCAACTTTAGCATATGCACGAACTAAGAAATTATTCTTTGACGCCTTAAGTACTTCACTTGAAAAACATCTTGAAAATGAAAAACAAATGCAAGTTAGATCTGCTGAGACCGAAGATTATAAGAGAGGGATCTTTGCGATACTTGAGAAAAAAAAGCCTGATTTTGTTGGAAAATAGTGGTAGTCATGAAAAACCTATATAATATGAAAAAGAAATTAATTATTAGTTTTTTTTTGAGTTTTATTTAGCTTGGATAATATCTAGTGATTTTACTAGCAACACAGCAGGGTTTACTCTCTCCTTCAACTGTGATCTTCATTTCAAATTCTACATCATATGCACCATTGCCGATCTCTCTTACATCTAATACTTTCATATTACTTCGAATACGTTTTCCTACGGGTGCGGGGGCAGGGAATCTAATTTTATTCCAACCATAATTTATGATCATTCCTGTTTTGATAGGTTTAAAAAGCGTAAAGATTAATTTTGAAACCACAATAGAGACTAACCAGTTCCCATGTGCTATAGTTGTCCCGTAAGGAGACTCTTTTTTAGCCCTAACGGGATCGGTATGTATCCATTGCATATCGCCTATTATCTTTCCATATTCAATAATCTCCTCTTGGGTTACTTCGTACCAATCAGAGGTTCCTATTTCTTTACCTATATAATCCTTCCAGTCAGAAGGTTTCAATTCTAATTTTGACATTTTCAGATTCTTACCATTTTTTATTTTAATAATGTAAAAGATTATAAATTGAAAAATTTCAATATTATTTAACCTCTAGGGTAAAATTAGCAAATTAAAAATACTTATTTCAAGATTATTCAATAAGGTGGGTTGGTAAGAATAGGCACAGTAGAGTTATTAAATAAAGCAGAAGCAGAAGAAAAATATTATAATTGGGAAGACGCAGCAAAGTTATATGAACAAGTTGCTAAATTATTTTTAGATAAAAAAATGTTCCAAGATGCAGCTAAAGTTTATACTAAATTTGGTGATATATGCCTTCGAGTTGTTAGAGCATCAAAAACTAAAGAAGATTATCTAAATTGGAATGAACAATCTGTTAAAGCTTATCATAAGGCAGAGAACTTTTATATCCAAACCAATGATAAACTTCTAAGTATGGAATGCAAAGCTAAAGCTCTTAATGCTACGGGCAATATAATTACTTCAATTGAAAAAGGGAAGGATACTTTTAAAAAATCAATTAATGTATGTTTAGAACTGATCAAAATTTATTTAAATAAAAATGACAACAAGAATCTAATAAAACTATCGTTATTAGCTTTAGATTCAGTATTTAAATTATTCAATTTATTTAAGGAACCATCAGATATTGAATATTACCTCAAGTTGGGTCGCGAATTAGTAGAAAAGCCTTGGGTACATCTAAAGAAAAATAATAATATTAATTTTCGAACAGAGTTATTGTATTATGATATTTTCTTGTTCTATATAACAAGATATACAGAGCTTATATATGGAGATAAAAAAATAGAAGAACTCCGTAAAAAATTCTTATTAAGATGTGAAGAAACATTAGATTTAGTAAAAGATTGTGATGATTTTTCGATTCTTGGACAAGTCTATCTTGCAACAGGATCGCATTATTGTTTTTACGGAACTATTTTTGCCAAAGAAAAAAAAGAACGGATGAAACTTATTGAGGAAGGATTTAACTTATTAGAAAAAGCAATCATTTTTTTTAGGATGACAAAAGATTATATTAATTTAATCTATGTAATTTATGGATTGGGATATTTAGCTGGTGTTTTTGGAAAATTTGAGTATTATCAGAAGAGAATTTTTAGTGACGTACATGAACTCGAGAATTTCAGTAAAGTTTATGATGGTTTTTATACAGTTCAAGGTCCCTATATATCTCACGTATCTCAATTATATTATCTTAATTTTGCCAGTAAGAGTTTTTTTAAGGATGAGACAAGGGAATCCTTTGCAAAAGCGGGAATAAAGTACGTAAAAGAGGAATTAGAGAACCTTGCATTTGGACCTTTTTTTGCCCAAGGTTCTCAATTATTAACTCGATTTTACTCACAATTAGTGATTCTTGCCAAAGAAGATGATCCTCAACAGGAATATATTCAAAAAATGTTTTATTATGCTGATGAGGCTAAAAATTATTCTAAAGGATATAAGGGTGGGACTGTTAGATCAGCTGGTTTTGATTCGATCTACAGAGCTAATAAAACTATGGTAGATATTGTTAAAGATAAGGAGACCAAAATCAAACATTTAAAGATCGCAATTGAAGCTGCTACGAGTAATATTAAATATGCAGTTGAATCCTATAACGTATTTTTGGCCGCTCAAATGCGTTTAGGTTTACTTCATGAGGAATTAGGAATTTTAACTACTGAAAAAAAATCCCTGATGGAAGCTAGAGAATTATTTCTACGTTTAATTAAAGAAACATCAGAAAAGGGTTATTATTATCATTATACTGCTGCTTGTTATGAATATATAGCCCGGTTAGAAGATCGATTAGGAAATCACCTGGCTTCTGCAGAATATTATGATAAAGCAGAAAAAGCTCATAATAAATCATTAGCGGAAATTGAATTCAAACCATTAAAAGATAGAGTTAATGAAAAAATAAAGTATGTTATAGCTTGGAATTTAATTGAAAAAGCGAAATCATTCCATAAAAGAGAACAACATTTAAACGCAAAAGAATGTTATAGAGAGGCCTCAGAAATTATAGCAAATTTACCAAGCTTCAATTATGAAGCTAATTATTATGGTGCATGGGTATTTTTAGAGGAAGCGGAAGAACTTAGCAAACAGGAAAAGTATAAGGTAGCTATAAGCAGCTACGAAAAGAGTAAAGACCTATTTGATACAGCAATGATGATGATTAGAATTATTAGAAAAAATGTAAGACAGTCAAAAGACTTAAAAAAACTTGGGAAAGCGGCAAGAGTTAGGATTAACTATTGTTCAGCTAGAATAAATCTTGAGGAAGCACGAATTTTAGGAAAACAAGGAGAGCATGTTGCGGCTGCTGAAAAATTTGCATTAGCAGCAACTCAATTCAAAGATACTTGTTTGATATTCAATATTAAAAAAGAAAGAGTAGAACTTGAAGCAATTTTTCATCTTTGTAGTGCTTGGGAAAGAATGGAATTAGCAGAAAACTTTGAAGAACCTATTAAGTTTAAAGAAGCTTCTGAATTATTCGTAAAAGCTAGCAAATTCTTTACTGGAAGTAAATTAAAGTTTCTAGCTCAGGGAAATTCAGATTTTTGTGCGGCTTTGGAAGAAGGCTGTAAGTTTGACCAAACCAATGATATAGACGTTAAAACACTCATATACCCAAAAGTAAAATCAATTCTTAGAAAGGCAGCTAATTCTTATGAAAAGGGTGGTTTTAAAAATGGAGCTGCATGGGCTCTTGCAACGTCAACCTACTTTGATGCTGCTTGGTATTTAATCAGAGCAGATGAAGAATTAGATATTAACAAAAAACAAGAGTTTTTAAATATTGGATCTACATATTTAAAGTCAGCAGCGGAACTTTTTGACAAATCAGGGTATAAAGAGAAGCAAAATGAAGTTTTAGAAAGATTAGCTAGAATATCTAAGGAAGAAGAAATAATTGTTTCTGCTCTAAATACAATAAAAAAACCCTCCGTTTCACAAAGTGTGGAGGGTATAGTTGCGCCGTCATGTCCAGTAGAAACAAGCCGATCTCCAAGAATTAGCGAGATTAACGAGTTAGTTGAAGAAACAATTAGTATCACGGAGAAAGATAGAGCAAAAAAGAAATATGAGCTAGTTTATAAAGATATGGTTAAAGCATCTCCAGAAATCCTTAAGAAGAATTGTAAAGTTGCCATTGCTCAAATTGGTTTATCTCTATCTGGAAACATCATAACCGAATTTTACGAAGAAAAAGATTCTGGTCTTTTAAGTTTAAGAGAAGACAAGCTTGAAGTGGTAAAAGCTAAAGTTAAAGAAATGGTTCAAAAAGCTCACAACAATGGAATTGATATTCTAATCTTTCCTGAGATGTCCATTGATCTTAATTACAAAAGTCTTCTTGAGGAATTGTCAAATTTAGCAAAAAAATTCAATATGTATATTGTTTCCGGTTCTTATCACGATCATGTTTCTAAACAAAATGTGAGTACAATTATCGGACCAGAAGGAATTTTATGGGAGCAAAAAAAACATATCCCTGCTATAATACATTTTGGAGAGAAGAAATTTAAAGAGGGAATATTGACAAGTTCCTCTCCCCACAAGACAATTGTGTGTAATACCAAATTCGGTAGAATCGCAATCCTGATATGCCGAGACTTTTTAGATATGGATTTAAGAGTAGAATTGAAGAATTTTGAGCCACCGGTAGACATTATCGTTAATCCCGCCTTCACTCCGGTCACTGCGGACTTTAAAGCAGCACATTTTGATGCCCGACGTTCGATATATGCATACTGCTTCTTCGCTAACATTGCTGAATACGGAGAATCATTTATATATACACCTGAAAAGGAGCGAGTTGAAAGGAACGTTCCTGCAAGGGAAGAAGGCTTAATTTTTAAAGAGGTAGATCTTTTTCGACTTCGCTCTGAAAGGAAAAAATGGGAAATAGAACAAATGAAGGAGAAAAGATTTATTCAAAGCACGAGATAGCTAATTATTAAATCCTCCCTTTTAACTTTTCCTTAGATGAGTAGAATGTAAAAAAAATTAGATGATATAATAAATAGATTTTTTAATCCTTTTTTATTTTTAGTCCAGTCATATCCCAGTGTTGTAATCTTCTATTCAATTCTTTGATTCCCGCGGCAATTTCCTGTAAAGCTATTAAGGTATTTTTTTTTAATTCTCTATCTTCCTCTGTTTCTGAAACCATTTTTTTTTCACCTAAATAATTTAGTTTGTTATTACTAAAGTATGAGGGGATTAAATACTTAATAGGTTTATTGATTATTAGGATCTTCGAAGGGCTTATCCAAATAATTGACTTCCTTGTCTAATTGTCATAATTTAACTTCTAGGAATAATGGTTGATTTCCGTAAATCTTCACGTAATTCTTTACTCCGCTCAGGATCTTGATATAATTTAATAAATTTTTGGTTTCTTTCTCCCGGAATAAACACAACCTCTTTCTTTCGAAGGGCGTCTAGAGATAAGTCTACAACATCCTCTTTAGACATCCATACATCTTCTGGAATCGTAGAACTATCAAAATTCTTATAAGTTTCAGCATAGTGAAATTCTGTATGTGTATATCCAGGACATAACGCTTGTATCTTCACACCCGTGCCTTCTAATTCAATTTGTAAAGACTCTGAAAACATTTTTAAGAAAGCTTTTGTTGACCCGTACATTACGCTTTGAGCTCTGGGAATATAGGCAGCTATAGACGCCACGTTAATAATTGCTCCGCGACCACGTTTAATCATAATTGGTAGACCTGATCTGCAGAAATAAACTGATGCGGTCATATGAACGGACATCATCTTAAGTTGAGTATCTAACGATATTTTATCGAAATAACCTCTCGTACCAAAACCTGCATTATTGATTAATATATCTACATTGTTTAATTGTGCAATTTTCTTAGCGACCATCTCTATTTCCTCTAGTATTGATAAATCCGCCACTAAGATATCCGCTTTTATCGAATTTTTCTGTTCGATTTCTTTAGCAATTGCCTCTAATTTTGATTTTCTTCTTGCAATCAATAAAATCTCAAATCCTAGGCCTGAGATTGAGCGAGCAAAAGAAGCGCCAATTCCGCTTGATGCTCCGGTAATCACTGCAACACCTTTATTATTCCAACTAGTAAAATCTTTAATTTCGTTCATTAAAGAATCTAATATTTTTTTCTTTATAATTTAAGCTATAATGATGTTTTTCTTTTTTTCTTAGTTTCTTATTATCCTGATTTTTTTGGTGAATAAAAATAATAGATTAACCATTATTAATCAGGATTAACAAGTTAAATTATTTTTAAATTGTATTTGAGTTTTTTGTCTCATTATTCTCTTGAGAATCAATCCATGTAAGGATTTCTTCTTGAAATTGTGGAAAATCTTTATGTAATTCGCATAATCCGTCGAATAATAAATGATAATTGACGTTGTCATATTAATGAACCACTATGTTTCTCATTTTTACTAGGGATATTGTCTTTTCAGCAGTTAGAGGGGTGATAACATCTAACTTACCTAATTTTTTCATACAATCAGAATAAGTCTGAGGAGGAGGTTCTTTACTATGAGCTATTATATGAGTACAAATATCAAGGATAATTTGGCTTAAAATTTCAAAGATTCTCTCACCCTTTAATTGGAGATCGATGTCCGTTTCTAAATCATCTGAAGTTGTTATAATTATTTCCTCCAATTTAGACCAATATTTTTTGCTCGAAAGAAGCTTTTCGCGAATCCAAGAAAAATTAATCATGGTTTTTTTCACTTCGATGAGGAAATATATTCTGAATTCTTAAGTAAATTTTTATACCAAATCATGTGATCGTAGTAAAGAGGAAGTAGTTTTTCCAGAAAAAGCGAACTTACATCTGGATTTTTTTCATATATCAGAAATCCATTGGCAATCACATTAAATTGAACATGGAGGGGAATAGTTTCAAATACCGAGATCTCGATTTCTTCATAATTAGTTAAATCCGTGGATTTTACATGTAAGTGTGTTAAAAAATCTAATTGTGTTTTGGAAGATAAATGGAGGTAATTGGGAACAGAAATGAAAATATCTATATCACTCCACCATTTGTGTTCATCTCTAATCCAAGATCCACCAAGATAAGCAAAATCTACTTTATTTTCTTCAAAAAGATGTTTTAAATTACGAATAAGGAATTCTGCCATTTCTTGACCAGTTAAAGGCTTATCACTTTCGCGATTCAATATAGAAATTACCTCCAATTATTTAATACTATTAATAAATTACAATTTTACATTTATATTTTTTAACTATCAACATCGTAATGGGTCTTAATTTGATTTGAATTTCTGATTATAATAAATTAACCAATATAATTTAGGATTAAATAGTTTCGTTAAATTCTTCCTTGTCAGATTTGTTTTTAACACAATTTTAATGTTAATTTAAACTTGTTTAAACTTCTTTCTTTTTCTTTAATATTTAAACACAGTATTTAAATATGCAATTAAACTATTATCATAATAACAAAAAAAGAAATTAAAACTTATTCGAGGAAATAAAACATGACCGAAAGTCAAGAAATAATAAATGTGGTCCCACAATATATACCCTTAGATGAAATCGAGGATATTTTCAAAGAAAAAATTACTATATTTTACAAAAACTCAGGTCCTACGAAACAATGGAAGGAATCAATGGGAAATTACCTTTTAAATCCGAGTAAATTTCATTTTGGATTAAAAGATTTATAATAAAACTATTTTAATTTTTTATTCTCTTTATATTTTAAGTAGATCAAGAAAATCTTAAATCATTTTTAAGATATTAAAGATTATTCGATAAAATTATTCTTGTTGTGATCTATATAGATGAGTAAAGGTTTTAATCTCTTAAGGCTTGAATATCTATTTTCTGTCCTCATGCCTTGTTTTTTAGCTATTTATATGAACAATTATGAGTTAAGTGCGCATATTTGGATATTAGCTGGTTTTGCGTTTTATGCTATTACCGGGAACACTCTTAATGATGCGATAGATATGAAAGATCCAAGAGAAAAAGAAACTCTCGAAAGAGTAGCAGGATTTCATCGCAAGGAAATCTTAGTACTATCAATTGCGAGTTTTATGTTAGGAACCGCGAGCTTTTTAAATAATATAATTGTAAATCCACCCGAAGTTCCTGATCCAGTTTTAGCAATTTATTTAGTAATTATTGTTGTTTTAGTTGTTTTTTATATCAAGTTTAAATCTCTGGTTATTATAAATCAGATAATTCTCGGAATTTCTCATATATTTTTACCATGGTTTATGATTAAAATAAATGCTGGAGATACATTTATGTACTTTTTACCTGCTCTACCTTTAGATGAATGGCTACTTTTAGGAACTATTGCTTCTGTAGCGTTTACGGGACAAATGCTTCATGAATTGATTGATGGTGATTCTTTAGCGCAATTATCACCGAAAAAATCTCAATTAGTTATCTGGATTGCTTCATTAATTTCTTTAGCAATTGCAATTACATCATTTATGTTTACAAGATTATTGATTTTTCTTCCAATTGTATTATTTCCTATAGGTATAATGTACATATTCAGGAAACCAAGAAGTAACTTATTAGGGCAAACCTCATTAAAAGACACCGGAATTATTCTTGGAAATATCATGTTCGCATATATAATAATCTTAACGATTGCTTAAAAAGCAGTTAAAACATAGTTCGATAAATATTATCTTCTTTTAAAATTCATTATAGAGTGGCTTTTTATATATTCTCAAAAAAGATAGTAAATTACCAAAATTCGAAAGACACACATTTCACACTACTTCACGTGAAATCCAAATCTTAAGTGATTTTAGGAATAATTGAAAGATTGCTTAAATTAAATAATTAGGTGAGAGTGCTCATATCTAATCTAGAATCTCAAAATAAAATTGGGTATATCCAACAAAAAGACGAATTTGATTATACAAAAAGTTTAATTTATTCAGTTGAAGTAGGAAGATGTATTGGGATTTTATTACATGGACCTCCAGGTACTGGTAAAACTTTATTAGCATTATCATTAGCTAATGCATTTAAATCATCATATTATATAATTGATGGTTCTCCTGATCTTGATAGACGAGATATAGAGGGTAATTGGGAACTAATGAAAGGAGAAACTATATTTAATTATGGCCCTTTGACTTTAGCTATCAAAGATGCGAACAACAGTGGCATGGCTTTCGTCATTATTAACGAAGTAAATGCCATTAGAGAGAATGAACAAATATCTTTAAACTCGTTGTTATCCGAAAATCATATTAATCTAATTTCAAAAGGTTTTGAAAAGCATGAACTTAACCCAAAGAGTAAGCTGATTATTATTGGCACACTGAATAAAGGAGTAACCGGTATAAATAAACTCCAGGAAGCATTTGAGGATCGTTTTATAATTAGTCCCGAAATAAATTATCCTTTAAAAGATAAGGAAATTGAAATTGTTGTTAAAAT
>LAZR01000924.1_pt1 | contig 20043 bp, 28 predicted proteins | sample 329461 | NCBI WGS metagenome assembly LAZR01 (sample SAMN03002196, study PRJNA259156) | marine sediment metagenome | biome: sea floor; feature: Hydrothermal impacted sediments; material: marine sediment; isolation source: Loki non-amplified sample from Loki's castle hydrothermal vent sediment ...
GTTCTTCACTGTTCAGTAACCTGTCAATCTCAACTTTAACCCAGTCATCAGTTACGGATGAGTAGCCAAAGTCCCTCAAGGAGTCGGCTAGGGCTTTGCTCGTTCCTTCTGGGTTATCCTTGTAGGCGCTCTTTACTTGCTCTGCTGTTATCATCTTAGCCTCCTTCATCTTTCATCATTAGTTCTATTAGCTCCTGAGTATCCCACCAACCACAACTGCCACAGTTCCAGTATGTCTCACCTACATCAGGCATAGAATTGTAGGTGAGTTGTCGGAAGCATATAGGGCAGTAGTGGCAGGCTCCTATCAGTATGCCATCTAGAGTTACTGAGTCAGTATGGCGGTCATTGCATTCTATCACTAGTTGCTCTCAGCATTCTTACGGGCTGTTCTACACTCGTAATAGGGCTCCTCGCCTTTCAAATCCTTCTGCTCTATCAATCCGCTAACTATCTTTAGTGCCATAAGAGGCTCCATTCCCATTAGCATCTTCTTAACTGTTCCTTGCATACCTTTGAGAAGTTCTGACACTACTGGGTAGTCTGCTGCTACTGAGGCTACTAATAAGCAGTGGAAGTCCTCGGCTGCTGAGTATAGTACTACGCCCTCTGACTCGCCAGTGACTATCAGTCCTTCTGCCACAACTGCTATAAATATCTCAAAGTCTTTAGTGCGTCCATCTGCATAGGTTATGGTTAGCTTTACTGGTTGATGCTCGGTGTTGCTCTCCATTAGTAGTCACCTCCTTAGTAGCATTAAATTATACCATATAGTAGGGTTAGTTGTCAACCCTACCGCTTGTCTCTTTGCTGGGTTAAGTCATATATCATACGCCTAGCCTCCCAGCGGTTGCTAGGCTTATCCTCAATAGGCTCCTTGATACCTAGTTGCATTGCTAGTCGAGTTATTGCTACTACCTGTCTGCCTGTAGGCGGTAGTGCCCAGCTACTAGCAGGAGATATCTTTTCAGTCATAATTCTTTAACTTTAAACTCAGTATCATATAGAGTGCCGCAACCTATTAGCTCGTTGAACTCGTCTTCCAAGTGCTCCTGAATCTCTTTCTCCGACAAGCCCGATAGTCCTGCCTCATCTAGTTCTTCTTCAGTATGCGAGATAGTTAAACTCAAGCTATACTCTTTCATAAGTGCCTCCTTATACGTCTTGAAATGCTTTCCTTGCTGCTGATATAGGTCGGTCAGTTGCTGGCTCCTTAGCAGCTTCCTCAGCGACCTTGAAAGCCTGCTTCTGCACCTCTAACATACGCCTGGCGTCAGTAACATTACTACCTATCTGCTTAGCCTTACGGTTAGCTTTCTCTTTCTTGCGTTGCTTAAGATACTTCGTCTTGTTCTTCATATACTTCCTTCATTGATAAGTACCAAGGTGGCGGGTCAGGCTTATGGTTAGCTATAGCATTAGCACAAGCGCAGGAGTACATAGCACAGTGCCCGAGGACACCTGTGTTGCTATCCCAGTTCCAGTGAGAGCAGCTGTAACAGTATAGTTCAGTGTAACTCATCTTCTGCCTGCAACTTAAGTAGCTTAACTCGTAAACTATACCTGTCTTGCTGGTCGGTAGTGCTATCCCAGGCCTCTGAGAATGTAAGTGGTTTGCTGGGGTTAACCTGCATATGACCAAACTTCCTTAGCAAATCGTGCGTTGCTGTAGTAGTACGACTGATTGACTCACTAAATATATCGCACTTGAGATGGTAGTATCTTACTCCTACCAACTTGTAGCCGCCTCTAATAGTCTTCCTACAGTTGCTGCAGTGCTTCATATTCTCCGCCTCCTTTATTCTCATAGCTGGACTAGAAGCCATTAGCAATCCTTTTGCATTAGGAGGTTACACTCCTAAACTACTCCTCTGCCCTTTCGGGTAGTCTCTAGCCCAGCTATCAAAATAATGTTAAGGTGCCTTATCATATCAGGCTTTACCTTATGTATTCAAATGTACTTGGTATTCTAGTCTTAGCTTTCAAGTGCCTCATAGCATAGGATAGTGTTAGTCTGGCTGTTTTGCCGAGCGCTACGTGAAACCAGCAGTTCGCTTGCCAAGAGCCTATCCTCACATATTCGCCATTGCTATCTCTCTGCGGTCTGCCATCTATACTCCAATCAAATGTCTGCTTAGCTCCGCCGTCCCAGTAGCCGTCAACTGGTTTCTCTAGTGTTTGTCTGAGTATCATCTCTCTGCCTCCTTAGTTCATACTAATTGCTTCTATATCTATAGGATAGAAGCTGATTGGACTTGGTGTCTGTTCCCTTAGTAGCTGAGCTGCTATCAGCTCTAGTATCAGGTCATTAGTACTCAGCTTCTGTAGATGTAGCTTATAGTACTTACACTCATCAGGCAGGAGGACACCAGCTTCTACTAAGTTCTGTATTGTCTGCTTGATAACTGAATTCCTGTCTACTACTTTATACTCTATGCCGCCCATAACCTCTCAAACTCCTTCTTTGATACCTTACGGATTACTGTTATACTACTGTGATGATGATACTCTGTATGCCGTCTAGGTATTGGCTTGCTATCCAGAATACATATCAGTTCATTAAGTAGTAGTCTATTGATAGGTCTATGCAGTAGGTTGTTAAGCATACAGTTTGTCTGTAGTTTGCGTCTGAAGTATGTTTGGTCAACCTTACCTATCCGTTTAACTTCAGTCCTTGTTAGTACTGTATGGATAACACTCATTAGGTTACCTTCACTATTACTCCATCCTTAAGTTCAGCCTGAGCATACCAAGTATGAGATGCTGGGTAGTGGGGACCTTCAAGGTATATGATACCGTTGAGCGGCATTGTGCCTAGTCCTGGTTGAAAGGCTGTTATCTGCTTACCTTCAGTTACCGCCTGCTTCAGTGCTTTCTTTGTCTTGTAGTTGAAGTCAGTATACATAGTTGCACCTCCTTCCCGTCTTCATTATCCTATACATATATTATACCATACTCAATATCCTATGTCAACCTGGCTACTTCCTGTTGCAGGGTGCAACACAGTAACTGTACTTACTGCCTTACTTACTAAGTTTATAAGCAAAAGAAAAGGACAGAGCGGTAACTAACTCTGCCCTCAACCTTTGCTACCTGGTGCTACTTATATTACACCTTCGAGTTTCAGTAGCTTCTGCCTTATGGCATACCTCCAGTTCTTATCAGTACTATGCTCCCATGCCTGTTGAAAGTTCATTCCGTCTTTATACTCATCTGCCCCATGCCTTGCTAGCATATCATCTGTACTGATGTCAAACTTCTTACCTCCACCTCCACCACCTGCCCTTGATGCTTTTGGTTGTGCCTTCATAAGGCGTACTGTTGGAGCTTGTTCTCCAAAGTCATGACTTATCCAGATGCCGTCCGCTGCGTCAAGGTCTCCACTATCTATCAGTGGTTTGAGTGCCTTGAGGTAGATAGCTTTAACCTTATCTACCATACTATCCAGTGCCGCCCGCTTGGCGTCTAGTTCTGACTTCTCCCTTGCTCGGATGATTGTGTCTATCTTGCGACTGACAGTGGCTACCGCCTTAAAATCACCAGAGTCAAGTGCCTTCTGAAGTTCTGCCTTCAGTTCATCTTCGGTAGGTTCAGCTGTTGCTACAGCTGCAACCTTAGCAGATTCCTCACCATTACTCATATTCTTCTATCTCCCTTTCTACGGGAGTAGTGACGTTACCGCTTCACACCTCCTTAAGTGCCAATGATGTTTTATTATACCTTTACATCACTTGTTAATGTACTGGTATCACCATCGATACATATATCATATCACCTACGCCACCTCAATGCAACCTTGCTGAGCTCGGCTGGCGGGAGTTGGCATAGCACAATGTCGCTCATACTCATTCATACTCGCTCATTCATACCTATGCTACCATATCCGTATCAAGGTATAAAAATACCCAGCGTCTATTACTGGGCTGTATTGGGCTGCTCCACTCGGCAATTACTGAGCGCTACAGGGAAGGGTGTCTACTGGGTTTTAAGAGTTAGGTATTGGCTTGTGGTTATAGGTTGTTTGCCGCATCTATGACACACCTTGCCTTCGAAATCTCCCTCTGGGTTTGCATAACCACAACTGTCGCATACAAAGTCTGGGAATGGTAGGTCATGTACCTCATAGTTACCTGTGCTGAGGTCTGACATAAAATCTCCCGCCATATCCTCGCCAAACATTGCTTCCAGTGCGTTGAGCGCTACTCGGTATATGAGCTTATACCGTTGTACCTCAATAGGAACCGTTGCCATCGTTGCTCACCTCCATAATTATTTTACCGAGGTGGAGCAACCCGTCAATATTCTATTATTAATGTACTATCTAATTACATAACCATTGTAACATACTAGGTCGTCGTTGTCAACCTGGCTCACAACCATTGGCAGGTGTTGACCTAGCCCCAGGTCGTTCAACATCACCTAAGCTCATCAAATCGTCCATATCATACCTAGGGTGCCGACCTGTAATATATTTTGCGGGGCTTCCACAGATGCAGGTGCCACCCATCTGCAACAACTTTTCTAGCCCCCATACGGGTGCCTTACTTTGCAGTGTGATTCTTCTATCTATTGGAGTCAGGAGAATTCTCATTCTGGAAATAATTACTTACTTACTTTCAGACTGAGCCTCAAAGTCGTAAGAGCCCTGACGACATCCTCCGCAGCTTTCTTGGGTTCTTGTTGCTGACCTCCACAGTTACATTAGCAAAGCCGCTCTCCAGTGTCTTAGTTACTTTTATGTTAGTCATACTACACCTCCTTTTACTTAGCTTGAACTGAACGGAAACTCCCTAGCATCCCTGCGCCTCTGTGCTCTGTTAGGCGGTATAATCTGCGGAGGCATTACTTGCTTTTTCAAATCTGCCCGAGTAATATCTGTAGCATAGATACACCCACAGCCCATACAGATGTCAGTCTTGAAAGCATAGCCAGGAATCTCAGAGCCGATAGGAAGAGCAGCTTCCTTAGTTGGGTCTAGCACAACTCCCTGCCTAACATCCATATGGAAACTCCACTCAGGTCTGGCTAGTCCTCTTTCCTTCAGCTCGTTACCCAACTGCTCCAAGAATCTATCCTCAGAACCACAGCTTGGGCAGTTGCTGAACTCCTTATGAAAGTCCTTTTCCATTTTGCTCAACCTCCTTTAACTAATGAGTTATAGCTTTCTTAATAGCTAGTTCGCTATTTTCTAACTCGCTAATAGCTAGCTTAACTTCTTTCGCTGCCTGCTCAGGTCTACCATCATACACCTTATTATCAATCTCCACCACGTATTGAGTACCCCTAATTAGTGCCGTTGCTGTTATTCTCATACTATACCTCCTCTGGGATGAATACTAACCAGCCCTTCTGCTCAGGAAGGACATTGATACTAAGCGTTGGAGCGAGCCCATCGGTGTGCTTGCCTGTCTCTTTTAGTGCTTCTAACATAGCATTAGCACCAGCTTCGTAGATATCAATCTCATCATTCGAAACAGGTTTGCCCTCTTTAATCTCATCTAGTGCCAACAAAATATGTCTTTCCCAATCCTTAGGTCTCCACATTTTCAACCTCCTATAATGTAGTATAGTATAGAAACTCTTCTAGTCCTTATCTCAACAGCAGGACTATATACTGTTCGGGTCTTAGTAACTGCCCTATACCTAGTAACAGGCTCCTGAACAGTCCTATACCCACTTACTCCTACATCTTCAATAACCCATCTACCTGACCAAGATTCGCCTAAGCCGTAGTAAGACGGCAGGGAATTCTCTATGCTGGTCTTAACTTCGGTCCTCCACCTCCTGTAGCCTTCTGTCTCCTGCCAGTAGACAATAGTTGAGGATGCTCTGTAGGGAACCTGAACTGTATCGTAGGCAGTGTAAGGCTCAGTAGTAGTATATTCCTCTACTATAGATTTCTCTACTAGGATATTATACTGCGTAGGTATTATTGGTATGATTAGTAGGATAGCTATTGCTACTGCAGCCAGTTTCTTCATTCTATCCTCCTTTAATAACTCGGTATAGGTTGACTGCTATCCAGATAATCGTCCACAATAAACATCGCGTCCATCTGGTTATCCGTTAGATTAAGAACGACCTTATAGTTATCATAAGATGCACGGTTTAGAACTAGACGATGGTCACTGCTTAACGGTAGCCTTCCCAGTTCCCGAAGATGTTTAAGGCTAAGCATATCACACATATCTCCTACTATCATCTCTCTTCATACCACTCAGGTCTTGGGCTATCTTCTTATGAAAGCTCCGCTGTCCCAGCTTCTCGGTACTCCTCCCAACTCAGATATCCTCTCCTTCATCTCCTCTAGCCTGCTACCTATTCTTATAACTTCATCTATATCCCTCTGACCTGGTGCTAGCATAAGTTCTCTAAGTTTTGCTGCTGCTCTAGCTCTCTGTCTAAGTATCTTCAACCTCTCCTCTAGCTTTTCCTTTGGTAGTATTAGCCTCTTCCTTCCTCTAGTCTCTACTGGAGGATGAGCTGCTAGATTCTCTAATCCTGCAACCAGCCAGCAGCACTGTCCATCTCTGGCTCTCTCGGCGTGCCAGCGGAAGCTCATTACCCATCTTCTAGCTTCACCTCCTGATTCTGTGTGCCTCAGCCATAGCTTGCCGAAGACCATTGGCTCTCCCTTAGTGATTGTCTCACTACAGTAGCTACACTTAGGAACAGTCTTGCGGCAGGCGCTTATCCAGACGTCCACTCATCACCGCTCCAGACTTGGTTACCGCTGCAGTAGATACAGATGTGCTCTTCTATTACAATCTCCTCTACCATATAATTATTATAACATACAGTAGCTATCCTTGTCAACCTGCCTAAATGCCTATGTTAAATAAATTGGCAGCTCATTATATATTATCCTTGACAACAATACCTATGATATGATATACTCCAGAGTAGGAGTACTGTAATGACAACTACTGAAATAGGACCTACAACTGAGCTACCTCCAGAAGTATCCGCAGCAACTACACTCATACCTTACCGCAAGGACGATAATAGAGCTATGTATTTAGGCTATATGGCTTGCGGATTCTCTGATGAGGAAGCACTGTTCGTATTAGGACTGGATAGGAGCTGGCTGAAGGAAGTTAGACAGGACGGCACCTTCTCTAATATGGAAGAACGTATGCCTGAGCTTCGCAAGGAACTGTCCAGAGAGTATACTGAATTAGACTTCTACCGTAACTTCCGTATGGTACTGGAGAAAGACCATCTTATACTTCGTAAGAGCCTTGGGATGGTGCTAGTGAGGGATGAGGATACAGGCGAGATGGTGCCTGAGGAGCTAAGCATATATGACCATCAGTATCTGCTACGTCTCCGCAGTGCCTATACTCCTCAGCAACTACAACTATTAGAAGCTGTTACTAGTAGCTCTGAGAGTGGCTTTAACTTTGTTAAGTGGATGAAGGATAATCAGGAGGTTGTGGAGGTTAGTAGAACTGACAAAGTAGTAATTAAGAGCAAGGATGGCTAGGAGACTTAGGACTACCGCCAAGGTAATCAATGCTGCAAGGCACAACATCAAAAGAGCTCAGCTTAGCAGAGTCCGTATCCGAGAGCCCAGGTCAGTAGGTAGGATAAGCCGTAGCAGGTCAATATATAGTCGTCCTGCGTCTAGAGCAGGTAGAGCATCAACTAGTAGGAGGACTCGCTAATGGAATCTATATTACAGATTGCTGGTAGTCTGGGTGTAGGAGCCTTCTTAGGTGCCTTGATATTCTTAATGTATCGTAAGGATAGGCTCAGTACCGAGAGAATGTGGCGGGAGTCTAAGAAGTTTACAGACGCAATGGTTGAAAGAGACCAAGCTACTCGTGAGGCAAATACTAAAGCTTTGACTGAGCTTAATGTATTGCTTGGTAGACTAAACGGAAATAAGAGGTAACACTTTGGCAGTTCAGACACAAGATGAAGCACTAAGAATGATGTTCTCTGACAGACGCCTTACCTTAAGCACTCTGTTAGAGATAGAAGATAAGAATCGCCAGTTAGTTCCTCTAACTCCTAATCCTATACAAGATGACGTCATAGCTAACTCTAGCTGGCGAGATATCTATGTAAAGCCTGGGCAGGTAGGATTTACCTCTATCATAGTTGGTGACTTCTACATAGACAACATTACAGTAAATGGCACTGTGTCTGTTATCATAAGCTATGATGAGTTCTCTGCTCAGCGCCAAGTATTAAAGGCAAAAAGATACCATCGGAGTCTTGAGCGTAAGATTCCTACTATTCCTAGGCTTGACCATAAGTCTGCCACCGAGCTCAGCTGGGAGGATAAGAATACAGGCTTCTACTCAGTAATGTATATATTCTCAGCCAGAAGTTATATGCTTGGTAGAGGAGAAACCATACATAACTTACTGTTGGATGAGTACGCCTTTTGGCCTTTGGGTACGCATGAAGCAGTATTTGCCTCTGCTGTTCAACGAGTTCCTCTTAAGGTAGGAACTAAAATCCGCATTGGTTCGACTGCTAATGGCGAGGACAATCCTTTCTGTGATATGTATAGAGCAGCTAAGGAAGGTACTGTCATAGGCAAGTCTGTCTACAGGCACCACTTCTATCCTTGGTTTATTCATCCTGAGTATATTATGTATCCTGATGACCACTTCTGCCTTGATGGGGATGATGTTGACCCGCTATCTAACCTTCAGTCAGATGAGATTATGCTAATGAATCTTATCGCTACTACGCAGAATCTTGATGAGAAGATGTCTATGGCTAAACTTCGCTGGAGGAGATATAAGAGAGCTGAAATGGCTTCTATGCGTAGAGCAGGAGATACTATGTTTATCTTCCCGCAGGAGTATCCTGAGGATGACGAAACCTGCTTTATGACTGCTGGAGACCAAGCCTACAGCGCAGACATCATAACTGACAAGGTTCATAAATGCATGCCAGCTCCTATTCATAAGGATATTGTAGCAGTTGATAAGGTAACTAAGACTACCATATCTGCTACCTTGGATATCTGGCATGATAGAGAAGATAATCTAGGCTATCTGATTAGCATTGACCCAGGTAAGGGTAAGATATCAGAATCAGTAGGTCATGTGTGGAGATTCGCTGAAGGCTATAGGACTAAGGAGGGTGAGGAAATACCTCCGACAATGCAGCACTGCGCTACCTTAGCAGGCATGTATGATGAGTGGGAAATGGCTGAGCTGATGAAGGAAGTAGCTCACTATTACAATGGCGGAGTTATCTGCCCTGAAGACAATTTAGACATTGTAAGTCATCTTAGGGACTACCCTGACCTCTACTGGAGGGAGGACGTTAGGTCAGGTAAGTTTGGTAAGGTTGTAGGCTGGCAGACTAACGTTAGCACTAAGCCTTATATGATAACTGAAGTTAATAGACACTTGAACGATATTGACTGTCAAGATATACGCTTCTGGTCTCAGTGTAAGAACATCCGTAGAAACTCTATGGTTAAGAGTGGTATAATGGTAGTAGGAGCAGACGACCACCACGACGCAGGAGCCATAGCAATAGTGTGCAGGGATGCTATGCCTATTGCTAGAGGCTATGTAGGTAATACTACTGAAGGCGGCTGGGATGAGAAATGGGGGTAGATAACAGCGATGTAGCGTGCTCTAGGTGCGGAGGTAAAATGATGATAGCCCATCGTAGCAAGAATCAGGTACTGTATAAGTGTAAGAAACCTAACTGTGGTCATATGACCTTGGTTCAGGAGTGGGATAGGGATGATGTAGGAAGGAAGGAGAGTGGACATTGAGCTTGTCTAATGTTGAGTTAGATAGGCTAGCTGCTGATACAGGGTGCAGTATACATAACGATATAGAGCATGGCTTATCTATTAGGAAACTAGCGAAGCTGTTTAGTATAGGCGAGGGAGCTGTGGGGGGTACTTTGAAAAGAGGAAAATATGATGGGTAATGACTTGCCTAACCATAAGGAAGCTCAGCGTAGATGGTATGATAGTAAAGGTAGAGATCGCTATAGAGTGAAGTCGCTGGGAGGAAAGTATCTTCCTCCTGGAGAGGAAAAGAGACCATATACTGGCAAGTGTGAGCTGTGCGGAGCGACTTATGAAGATGATAAGAGTAAGTTTCATTATCATCATTGGATAGATGAAGAGCCTACTATAGGTATCTGGGTCTGTGTCAAGTGTCATTGGATGATAGAAGCGGTAGATACAGGTTTACTTCAGAAGTATGAAGAGTTGAAGCCGTTGATTGAGAAGGAGTGCGCTATGAAAATGCTCGGCAGATTTGGTCTGTTGGAGGTAGTTAATGGGTAAGAACGCTACTGACATTATAACTAGATGCACTGAATTAAAAAATTTCTGGAGTCCGAGAGATGAAAAAATGAAACAGTGGTATCGGATGATAGAGATGGTTGATGAACTGAAAACTGAGAAGATGGAGTCATTTGTAGGTAATGACCCTAGGTCACTGTATAACTTGGTACTTCATCTACTTGATGCTGACATACCTCATAGGATTAAGGAGTATAGCTCTACTGACCCTGAGATGACTGCTGCTGTAGCTAGTGTTAGTGGATTCTTCAAAACTGCTTGGAAGGATGTGCATAGAACCTTCCGCAAGACTAACCCTAGGCAGAGTCTCCAACGTACTTCACTAGGTTTTATGCTAGCAACTGGTTGGTATGCTGATTTTGCTCTGGTTACTGATGATGGCTCTAGATGCTATGATGAGCCTTGGAATCCTATTGAAGTTTATCCTATGTGGGATGCTATGCTAGGGCTCAGTGAAGTAGCTCATATATTCAGAATCAGTAGTACTCAGGCTACTACTATGGCTAAGAAGAATGGTTGGGCATTAGGAGGTAACTACCGTCAGTGGAGAGCTACTGTTGGCAGAAACATTACTATCTACGACTACTGGTGGATAGAGATATCTGATGAGTTTCCTTTCAATAAGACGGTATGGAACGCGATAGTAGTAGATACTGTACTAGTGAAGTTTGGTCAGACTAGGTTCCGCAGAATGCCCATATACATAGCTCCAGTAGGTGGGCTACCTGATATGGGGGCTTTGACTGAGGGAGTACTGCCTACATATTCATCTACCCTTAAGTTACACACTCAAGATGCTGGCGTAGATAGATGGAAGGCTGAGATTGGGCAGGCTATTATAGCAACCAATGAGAACATCTACCGCACCTGGAATAAGTGGTGGAGCTTCAGTCTACAACTACTGAGGGATACTGCTCAGCCTAGAATCTTTGAACGAAGCAGAAGTGGCAAGGCTATAGTCAAGCCTGAGGATGTCTTCCGCAGAGGAGCTATATTCAGAGGAGGTCCTGATGACTCCGTAGACTTTATAGGCACTCCACCTATACCTCTAGAGCTCAGGAGTACTCAACTTGACTTGGAAGCTATGATGCAACGAGGTGGTGTCAGTTGGTCTATGTTTGGTAATGTTCAAGGTCAGATAACTGCCTCTGTCATGAGTCAGATAGCTGCCTCTGCTAATCAGGTAATTAAGCCTTTCCATCAGGCTTTCATTAACCGCTATGAGGATATAGACAATGACTGGTTTGCAGATATCAGAGAGCGTGGAGTTAAGCCTTATGGCTGGAAGTATCCGTCAGTACTGCCAGATGATGTATTTGTAAGTGCTGACTATGACATTGAAATACCTGGAGACCTAGTTCAGAGGGCAACTACTGCTCGTATGCTTGACCCTGACTTCAGACTAAGCTATAGCTATGTTATAAAGAAGCTGTTCCCTGATATTGAAGACCATATGCAGGAGAGGGCTCAGGTTAGAGCTGACCAGGCTGAGATGCACCCGTCTAATGCCTTGATAGCTCTTATCCAATACTATCGTAGGCAGGCAGCTTATCTGGCTAAGATAGGAGATAGCGGAACTGCCAGACTTTATGAGTCAGTAGCTGATGCTACCCTAGCTATGCTGACTGCAGAGACTCAGCAGCAACAACAGCCTGAGCAGGTAGCTATGAGAGCTGGCAGACCCGAGACTACACCTCAGCGAGCTCAAATACCAGAGAGAGCAGCTGAGACAGGAGGACAATAATGGTAGAACCACCACAGTTACCTCCGCCTCCTCAGCCTCCAGAGCCTTTTCCTGGCTTTGGCAGAGAGCTAGAGCAGTTAGGTATATCTCAGTTTAAGGCTCAAACCAGGCTTATGGAAACTGAGAAGAAAAGGGCTACTGCTGAGCAGGCTTTTATCCTTGGGGGTAGAACTGGGTTTCTTGCTCAGTTCTTTAGACCAGCTAGGAAGACTCCTCTGCCTGGTGGAGGTCTTTCTGTTTTTCCAGTTGCAGTTCCTCTTGAGATTCTTAAGCAGGAACTACTCCAAGCTCAGCAGGAGTATGACTTAGCTCTTCAGGAGATGAAGTCTAACCGCTGGCGTCAGGAGGTAATGATAACTCTGCCAAACTATCTGTCTCTGCCAGATTATAAGATACAGAGCCCTGAGGATATACTTAACTATATGCCTCTTGATTCTATGACCGAAGCAGATACAACTTGGCTTAATCTGACTTATGACCGTCTGAAGCACCTATCTAATGTGCTGCCAGAAGGCTTCACTGGGGATGCTATGGAAGCCCAGACTAAGGTGCTGAACGAAGTCCTTACCGCTCCTAAACTGGAACTGAGAGGTATTCATAACCTTACTGTAGAGGAGCTAGCTAAGTCTTTCCAGTTCGGGGTAGCTGAGCTTCCACAAGGTATGTCTGAGGAAGATGTTAGGAGTATCCTTAGCCAGATGGACTTGCAGGAAGAGGAACTGAAGGATGTTAAGATCTGGTTGACTGAGAGAGCGATAAGCTGGGAAATAGAGTCAGGTAAACTGAATCTTCTCCGTGCTGGACTAGTACTACCAGAAGAGCCAGAGCTGACTCCTTGGGAGTTTACCAAGCTAGCGGCTACTCAGCCCATGATGGCAACAGTAGAGCTACTGGATAAGTACTGGAATATGCTTCCTAGACCAGCTGTAGCCGCATCTATTATAGGTTTCCATAGGCTACTTAATCTTGGTGCCGCAACTTCCGAAGGTACTGCGGCTGCTAGACTGGAAGAGGGATATGAGTTCTACCGCTCTATGGGTTTGAGTAGCTGGGATTCATATGCTAAGTCCTTTAATGAGTGGGACGCTCCTTGGTGGTTAAAGATAGCTGCTGAATCCGCCTTTGACCCTCTTATGTATATTGGCTTTGGGCTAACAACTGCTGCTGCATACAAAATAGGAACTGGGCTTACTCGGGTCGGTCTTAGGACTGTAGGAACTAGGATAGGTCCTTGGGTAGGAGCCTTTCATGGAGGCTATGTTGCTGGTGCAGATGCTGTGTTCAAGGCTGGAGTGCAAGTATTCTTAGCTCCTATCAAAGGCTCATTCTGGCTAACTGGCGTAGGTTATCAGATTCCTAAAACCGCTACTCAGATGGCTAGGAACTTCGCCCGCAAGAGCATAATGGACTTCAACGCAGTATTAGGCAGAACCTTTCCTGAAGTACGCAACCTTAAAGGATTGACGGTAAAGGACTTGACTGGCACTGCTGACAACGTTATCAATCAGGCTCTGGCTAGACCTATGGAGGGACATGACCTGGCAGTTAGAGCTGGGGCTAATCTGTTGGAGTTCAACTACATAGATGACCTAGCAGCTAGGAAGATGGTAGCTGGCGTTAGAGAGCCTATCTTAGGTCCTACTGGAGAAGTAATATCTGAAGTTGGCGGAGAGATAGCATTTGATACTGTCCGCCTAGCTCGCTTTAACAATGAAGTTCTCAATATGTTCTCTGGTCAAGGTGAGAGGATAACAGCTGGTAAGATAATAGCTGACTTAGGACAGGAAGCTACTGAGGAGGCGGTTACTAATGTATCTGCCAAGCTAGTTACCTTTAGAGAGAAGATAGCTAAAGCTGCTCTAGTTGCTGTCAAGGGGGATGCTCCTCAGGATGTTATACTCAACGTCTTTAACCGCTTGGAAGGTATCCGCTTCAGCAATATCCATAGTCCTATGACTCCTCATATGACTCAGGCTGGGAGGTCTGTTAGCTGGGTTACTAGGGTGGCAGACAAGATGCTGTATTCTACTCAGCTAGTAGCTTTAGAGAGGCGGCTAGTAATGCCTCTAGCTAGATGGAATCTGCTGTTCACTAACTTTGGTCCTTATAACTTCACTGAGAATATGGGTAGGAGCTTCTTAGGAGGCGGTGAGATAATGTATCCTAAGAGTTACAGTGGGGTAGCAGAAACTAATAGGCTATTCAAAGGACTGGCTGGAGCTCCTTATGAACTTCAACTAATGGAGCGAGGTGAGGTACGATTAGCTCAAGCTATGATAGACCCTAAGACTGGCAAGACAGCAGTGTTTCAGAGAGGTAAAGTACCATTTGTAACTAGGGAAGTAACCATACCTGAGAAGGTTCCTTTCTTAGGTGGTAAGACTATAGGTGCCAAGATTAACTTAGCTGGGCGAGACCACTACCTAGCATCCTTCCAAGACGCTTACGATATGTGGGGGCACTTCAACTCTAAGCAGGTAGCCTTTGATTATCAGACTCACTATATGAAGTCTCTGGCTGAGATAGCTCCAGATAATATGAAAGGGCTAGTGGATAATGTAGCTAATCATAGAGCAGAACTAGATAATATATCTGCTATATCTAGTAAAGATGCTAGGGATATAGAACGAGTACTGCTACAGGATTCTACTGTAGGACCTGAGGCTGTCAGAGCTCACGCTGACCTGGATGTACTGGAGTTTGAGCGGAGGCAGGTTAGCAAAGAACTCTACAAGACTATGGATAGGATGACTGATGTCCGTGCTATTACTAAGGTTGGTATTAGAGATGAAGTGCTAGGCGGCAGTATCTTCAAAGACATAGATGGCAGGATAGCAGCTTATGTAGAATCCGAGAGGGAGCTAAGCCTTATCAGCCTGAAGAATCAGATGGATGTGCTGAAGAAGGAAGCTGATACTTTCTTAGCTAACCCTCCTCGTAACCTTAATGAGTTCCTTGGAGATATGCAGAACATGACTGCTATGGTAGAGGGCACTGGGGAGAGAATACACGACTATAGGAAGCTAACCGAGTTGAGGAAAGCTAGGCTATCTCCAGCTGACTTTGATGACTTTGAAGTAGGCTCAGCTAAGCTACTGGCTGAGTTTATGGAGACAAGTGAAGAGCAGCTTACTAAGATAATGAATCAGTTAGGAGAGAATGCTAGAACCGTTGTAACTACTAATCTGGAACCTGAGGAGATGACTAGACTGCTCCAGAGTAGGATAAGATATCTAGCTCCAAATGAGTACTTAAGGGGTCTGGGTAAGGCTCCTAGGGGTAGAGAGTTTGGGTTGGCAGGGCAATTCTTTACTAGGAGCCTTGACGATGCTGGATACTACGGACCTTCTTATATTAGAGCGACCATTAAGCCTAAGAACTCTTTGGACTGGCGAGGAGATGCTCAGTCGTTAGCAGACTCTATTGGCATAGGCAAGGAGTTTGGCGAGCTTGGAGGTTCTGGGCATCCGACTGCTGAGGAGTTTCTGATAAATAAAATAAAGTCTTCCGAGCAAGGCTTTGATGCTTTTAGATTGTATGCGGACGCGCCTGGTGAGGAACTCATAGTAGTTCTGGACGATTCTATAATTAATATATCCAAGAGATTCACGATAGGTACTGGAGAGTCAGTTTTGAATGAAGTTCAACTAGCTCGCCTTACCGACCTTGACTCTATCTCTCGCCTTGAACTTGAGAACATCCTAGCAACCCGCAACAAGGTAGCTGGGATAGAAGCAATCATACCTACAACTCCTAAAGGCAAAAGGAATGAAAGGTTCTGGCAGCAACAGCGAGCTCAGAAGGCTATCATCTGGGATGAGTATGATGGCAATGCTAGGAAGTTTAAGAGCCTTAGACTAAGAGCTAGCCGTAACTTTCTTGCATCAGTAGACAAACCAGTATTCACTCCTGACTTCGTTCCAGAAGTAACTGCTGAGCTTACGCCTAACCATCTAGCCTATCTGTATGGAGCAACTGGGGATGACCTATATAGAGGACTTACTAGAGTGCAGCATCACATAACTATACGACCAAGAGAAGACTTCATCTTACATACTGCAGAACAAGCAGACGCTTATGCTGCTAAGTTTAGCAAGACAGCATCTGATATGGGCTTTACTGATGAGGCTATAGGAGAAGTCTATGACCAGCTCTGGAGGAATCAAGGCATAGAGCCTAGTATCCTGACTCCTGATAGTCCTACAGTAATGCAGCTAGAGGAGATAAGGCAGGAGCTGACAAGGTTACATGGTAGTATGAAGATTCCTGATTCTGATTTAGTTAAGTGGCGTCAGTATGTCAACTCAGTAGCAGATGATGTAGAGAAACTGCCAATGTATAAGGTAGTTACTACTGCTGAAGCTCAGCTGGAGAGATTAACTGGTATAAAGGCTGATTATGCTAAAGTCGCAGTCCAGTCTGCTAGGCAGATAGCCAGAGATGCTGGAGTGGATATTAAGAATACTTCTATTATAGGTAGCTTCTTAGGGAAGAAAGCTCCAAAGGATATAGATATTCTTATCACAGTTGATGATGCTTCCAAACTACTAAACAAGAGGATTAAAGCTCCTGAGTTCGGTGGAAGGCCTATAGACATATTTGTAACTGACGGCAAGGTTAAGTATGCCACTGTTCAGGTGTCTCCTCAGGACGTTGTGTTTAAGCCTAGGGACTTCGGTATTCCTACCGACTTACCGAAAGCTGCTCCAGCAGGAGGTACTACTGACTGGTGGTCTAACAAAGAATCTGCTATGACTAGGGCTCGTGAGCAGCACGCCTTATCCTTCCCTACCTATGACGATTCTAATGTAATAGATGAAGCAATGCGAGCTATCTTCCCCTTCTGGAACTATGAACTATTCCGCTGGCGCTGGATACCCAGGACTTGGATGAGGACTCCTGGGACTATGACAGGACTAGCCCGCTACGTTAACTATACTGACCAAGGTTATCTACCTATACCTGCTACTGACCTTCAGATAAACATCCTTAGAGGTTCTGTCTGGATGGGTGGTCTCCGCTCTATGTATCTCCGTGACTTCCCTGAATACTACGATGCTATGCCAGGTATGGAACTTATCGACTATATCGGCAGAATGGGCTTCTTTCCGGGCTTTCATGTTATGGCTCCTATTGTGCTCTTTGGAGCTACTGTAGGAGGCAAGCCTGAGCTGGCTCAGTTAGCTCCTGCTTGGATGAGAACTACCTTATCAGCTATGAGAGCTCTATCTCCTGAACATATAGGAGCAGTATTAGAGTTCATCTACCCCGACCGCTTCCGTGACTTTCAGACTATGTTAACTCTAGCAGGACAAGGCTATGATGCTGATGAAATCTGGCGGAAGAAGAAGCAGAACCAACCTATAACTGAGGAGGAAGAGAAGCTCTGGCTACAAGCAGTGAATAAGGTTGACGGTGTTAAAGGTATCCTTATGCAGCAGACTGGTCTATTCAGAATCCGTCCCGATGAGTATACTCAGATAAGAAAATCTATGCGCCTAGCTATTGAGGAGGCTACTGGAGTACCTGTATCTACTCAGGAGCATATTGACAGGCTGTATCCAGTAACAGGTAAGAGGTTCTCTGACTACTATCGCCTAGATATACTACAGCAAAAGCTCCTCTATGAGTTTGAAACTTACCGTAGATGGCAGGGAGTTACTACTCCGCTCTATCCTTCTAGCTGGCAGGTGCTGGATGTAAAGATAAGAGACTACTATCAAGAGGTAGAGCGAGTATATGAAGATGCTAGACACTTAGGAACTTATGAGGAAGGAGAGCTAGTCCGTCCCAGTATGGTAGAGATTAACCGCCAACTGGTAGATGGTGTGATAGGTCCTGACCAGTGGAGAGCTATGCGTAGTGATATACAAGGTAGTCTAGCAGAAGCTGTCAGAGTGTTAGGAGAATCTCCAGCCTATAAGGATGTGCCTAAGACCTTTGAAGAGCGTGCTCTAATGCTAGAGGAGAGAGGTATTACTACTCCTACTCAAGGTGCTGACCAAGAGCTGCTCTACTACTACTTTGAGCTCAAGCCTGAGTATAAGTGGAGCTGGGAAGCTCAGCGCATGGAGAGGGACTTTGATACCTACTACACTCATATTGATATTCTGTTAGAGTCTCTGGATGCTGCTCACCGAGAACGCCTGATACAGAGAATACAGTTTGACTGGACTCCTATGGAGAGGCTCTACTGGCAGATTAGCCGAGAGCATATCAGACCATACAGGAATCTCCGTAGCATAGTATTATCTGAGTATACTCCTGAGGAGGTTCAACAGATACGTCGCTTTGAAGTAGCTCGTGGCGTTGAGCGGGAGGAGCTACAGCAGGTGTTAGGTCCTGACGGTCTGAAGCTTATAAGTGGCTTTGCTAAACGTCTCCGAGAAGCTCGTCAGCGCTTCAGAATCCTTGACCCTCTGACAGATGCATGGCTTAACTTCTTTGGCACTACAGATAAGTTAATGAGTGCTCAGGCTAAGGAAATATATGATGGACTTCTGAAGCAGTTCTTAACTTCGGAGATGGTTGAGTAATGTAGTGTAAATAAACCGTATAACATTATATAGGGTATTTATTATCCTTGACAATGCGGTACTGATATGATATACTACTACTATGGAGGAATGTAATGAGTGAAGAGAACCAGAAGGTAACTGATGGTGCTTCTGGCGACGGAGAAGGTAAGACAACTCCACCTCCCGCTACTACTGTTCCTAAGGTGGAAGTTAAGGAGGGTGCGACCTTTCTTGATGGTAAGAAGGTTGTTCTTGAGTCTGACTTAATCGCTGCTAAGAAGAGTTTAGAAGGGCAAATGGAGCAAGCCCAGACAGTTCATAGTGATGCCATAGACAAGGCTAAGCTTGAGGTGTCTGAAGCACAGCAACAGATTGCTACTCTAAACGCTAATATCAAGGAGAATGAAGAAGCCCGTAAGACGGGTGCAGTTTCTGATGAGGAAGCTGCGAGAGTCAAGCAGGAATTAGAGACTACTAGGAGTAGTTTGGAGCAGGCTAATAGCTCTGCTCTGGAGCATCGCAGGGCACTTATTGTAATGAAATACGGAGTGCCTGAGGATACTATCAAAGACAAGACATCAGAACAGCTTGATTCTTTCGAGGAGGCTGCTAAAGCCTTCGTAACAGTTAAAGGCGGTGCTGTTGGACCTTATGCAGTAGGAGGCGGAAGTGCTGATGCTGCTCCTCAGACTAATATAGAGAGGGCAACTAAGATACTTGAAGCTACTCCTATACGAGGTGTTAGCAATGCTGCTCTGGCTGACAAGTAAAATATAAGAAAGGAGCAAGATTGTTATGGCTGATTCAGGCGGGCATTGGAGTAACTTAGCAGCTGCGCAAAAGTTAACCCAGTCCATGAAAATTCCTGGTGTCTTTGAGGAAGACATCAAACGCAACAATCCTATGGAGAGGGTGACTGTAGGCCAGGCAGCTGGTACTGGTCTGAAAATCGAGTGGCTTAGGGAAGTACCGGCATCGGTATCTGCTCTAGAAGATGCAGTGGTTGAGATTGACATCGGCGACCAACTCTCCTGGACAGATACTGTAACATACGAAGAGAAGGAAATGACTCTTCGACGGTCTTACATCCAGCGGAAGCTAGACCACTATGTGCAAGGTATCTATGGTACTTACAACAACTATGAGGCAAGGCAGTTGTTAGAGTGCGAGAAGGCACTTATGCGGAAGATTGGTGCAAGGCTAGTCTACGCAGACAACACATATGGTGCTAGTAACCAGTTCGATGGTATCCATGCACTTGCAGCAGAGCATGGTTCACCACTAGCAACTCCCTGGGCATCGGGAGGTAATGACCCTAAGAACATAGACCAGAACGAGACTGGTCTTAGCCTCGCACTGCTCCGTCTCATGGTTGATGAGATGAAGCAAGGAGTTGACGAACTCTGGGCACCGTATGAGATTATCCGCAGAATGGATGCGGGCTACCAGGAGAAAGGTTTTGCAGGTCTAGCCTACAACACGGC
>LAZR01000925.1_pt1 | contig 20038 bp, 17 predicted proteins | sample 329461 | NCBI WGS metagenome assembly LAZR01 (sample SAMN03002196, study PRJNA259156) | marine sediment metagenome | biome: sea floor; feature: Hydrothermal impacted sediments; material: marine sediment; isolation source: Loki non-amplified sample from Loki's castle hydrothermal vent sediment ...
AGCGCAGTTTGGTAGCGCACTTGGTTTGGGTCCAAGGGGTCGCAGGTTCAAATCCTGCATCGCCGACCATTTTCTTATCTAATAAGAATAATAAATAAACTCCTCTAAGTTATAAATCTAAATTCGTTAGCCTTTAATTCTATTAAATAATTTGTATTTTATTCTATTCAATGCTCAGTTAGCCTGTTTTTCATTCAGTTAGTCTCTATAGTCCCTTATCTAGTCCAAATAATTGCCCCCTATACTCGACTATCATAAATATTAGGTTATAATGCCGCGTCTATTGTTTAACATAGTGCCCGAAGGGCAAAGCAGCAATGGTATCTCATGGTAGCGACGGATGCTTTTAAGTGTGAAAAACCGCTTAAACTTTATCAAGACTCATGCAGATCACTTTGTTTGTAAAGGAAGGCGAACAGTCGCCAAAATTGAATATTGAGGTAAATCATGCAAGTTTCTGTTGAGACGACCCAAGGCCTTGAGCGCCGTATAACTATCACCGTTCCTTCAGAGAACGTTGAGACCGAAGTAAAAAAACGCCTACAACAACTGTCAAAAACACAGCGTATAGATGGTTTCCGTGCTGGTAAAGTTCCAGTATCTGTAATTAACAAGCGTTTTGGCCCTGCAGTTCGTCAAGAAGTTGCTGGCGAAGTAATGCAACGTAATTTTTACGAAGCAATCGTTTCTGAAAAAATCAATCCAGCTGGCGCGCCTACATTCGCACCTAAATCACTTGAAGCAGGTAAAGATTTAGAGTTCTCAGCAACGTTTGAAGTTTACCCTGAAGTTGAAGTTCAAGGTTTAGATAAAATTACTGTTGAGAAACCAGCGGTAACAGTAACTGACGAAGATTTAGCTAACATGCTAGAAACACTTCGTAAGCAACACGCTGAGTGGGCTGATGTTAATACAGCTGCTGGCGAAAACGACCGTGTAACAGTTGATTTCGTAGGTACTATCGACGGTGAAGTATTTGAAGGCGGCAAAGCTGAAGACTTCCCATTAGAACTTGGTCAAGGTCGTATGATCCCAGGTTTTGAAGATAACATCGTAGGTAAAAAAGCAGGCGAAGAAGTAGTTGCTGATGTAACTTTCCCTGATGATTACCACGCTGAAAACTTAAAAGGTAAAGCGGCTCAATTCACTATCACAGTGAAAAAAGTTGAAGCGCAAGAATTACCAGAATTAAGCGAAGAGTTTGCAACTAAATTCGGTGTTACCGAAGGCGGCGTAGACGCGCTTAAAGAAGAAGTTAAAAAGAACATGACACGTGAGCTAGACCAAGCGGTTAAAGCAAGCGTTAAAGACCAAGCAATCAAAGGTCTTTTAGCTAACAACGAAATCGAAGTGCCTAAAGCACTAGTTGATCAAGAAGTTGATGCTCTACGTCAGCAAGCAGCTCAACGTTTTGGCGGCGACGCTCAAAACATGCCAGAGCTTCCAGCTGAATTGTTCCACGAGCAAGCTGTAACACGTGTTAAAACTGGCCTTTTATTAGGTGAAGTGATTAAAGCTAACGAGATTAAAGTTGATGACGCTAAAGTTGAAGCATTAATTGCAACGGTAGCTTCTGCATACGAAGATCCAACTGAAGTAGTAGAATACTACAAAGGTAATGATCAACTTATGCAGCAAATGCGTAATGTAGCAATGGAAGAGCAAGCTGTTGAAGCTATTTTAGCTAAAGCAGTTGTTACTGATGTTGAAAAAGCATTTGATGACATCATGAATCCACAGCAAGGTGCTTAATAAGTCATTGACTTAAGCTCTCGCTAACGATTAAATGGCTCGTGCTACTCTGTTTATACAGCGTGCCCGGGCCATTTTAGTTTTTGGCTCTAAATTTGCGAAAAACGATAACTATGCTTCCTTATAATAAGGATAAGTATAAGCGCATAAGGAATTAAATAAGTATGAATACTGGTATTACAGATCCCCTAAATGCATTGGTCCCAATGGTTGTTGAACAAACACCAAAAGGCGAGCGCTCGTATGATATTTATTCGAGATTATTAAAAGAGCGTATTATCTTTTTAACAGGTCAAGTTGAAGACAACATGGCAAATCTGATTTTAGCGCAAATGCTATTTTTAGAATCAGAAAATCCTGATAAAGATATCTTTTTATACATTAACTCACCAGGTGGTTCAGTAACTGCGGGTATGGCTATTTACGACACAATGAACTTCATCAAACCAGATGTAAGTACAATATGTGTAGGTCAAGCTGCAAGCATGGGTGCTTTTTTACTTACTGCTGGCGCTAAAGGTAAACGTTTTTGTTTACCAAACTCTCGTGTGATGATTCACCAACCATTAGGTGGTTTCCAAGGTCAAGCATCTGACTTTGAAATACACGCTAAAGAAATTCTGTCTATTAAAGCTAAGCTTAATCGCTTAATGGCTGAGCATACAGGCCAACCATTGGATATTATCTCTAAAGACACAGATCGTGATAACTTTATGAGTGCCACGCAAGCTGTAGATTACGGCTTGGTAGACTCAGTTTTTACAAATCGCGATAAAAAGTAAGCGCTTGGTGAGCAGGATTGCCTGTTTGCCACTTTGAGTTACTATGCGAAAACTAATAAATTTTGGTATAGTTAAAGCGTATTGAAATAGCCGCCAACAGTTTTGGTGGCCAACGTAATAAAATGAGGTAGCTGAATGTCTGACACTCCTACAGACGGCGACAAAAGTAATAAATTGTTATACTGCTCTTTTTGTGGCAAAAGCCAACATGAAGTGCGTAAATTAATTGCAGGCCCTTCAGTATACGTTTGTGATGAATGTGTAGAGTTGTGTAACGATATTATCAGGGAAGAGATCAAAGACATTGCTCCTAAGCATGATACGTCTGACAAACTACCTGTACCAAAAGAAATTCGTAAACACTTAGACGATTATGTTATTGGTCAAGATCATGCTAAAAAAGTATTGTCTGTTGCCGTTTATAACCATTATAAACGCCTACGTAACCAATCGACTAAGCAAGACATTGAATTAAGTAAAAGTAATATTTTGCTTATCGGTCCAACAGGTAGTGGTAAAACATTACTTGCAGAAACGTTAGCGCGTCTACTTGATGTGCCGTTTACTATGGCCGATGCCACTACATTAACCGAAGCAGGCTATGTAGGTGAAGATGTTGAAAACATCATTCAAAAGCTTTTACAAAAGTGCGATTACGATGTTGAAAAAGCGCAACGTGGTATTGTCTACATTGATGAAATTGACAAAATTTCTCGTAAATCAGATAACCCGTCAATTACACGTGATGTATCGGGCGAGGGCGTTCAACAGGCGCTACTTAAACTGATTGAAGGCACCGTTGCTTCTGTTCCACCGCAAGGTGGTCGTAAACATCCACAACAAGAGTTTTTACAAGTAGATACTTCTAAAATCTTGTTTATTTGTGGTGGCGCATTTTCAGGTTTAGATAAAGTAATTGAGCAACGTAGCCACAAAAATACCGGTATCGGTTTTGGCGTTAGCGTAAAAGAGTCTGCGGCGAGTCGTTCTTTAAGTGAAACATTTAAAGACGTAGAACCAGAAGATTTAGTTAAATACGGCTTAATTCCTGAGTTTATAGGTCGTTTGCCAGTAGTTGCTACGTTAACAGAACTTGACGAAGCTGCTCTTGTGCAAATATTAAGTGAACCTAAAAACGCGATTACTAAACAGTTTTCAGTATTGTTTGGTATGGAAGACGTTGAACTTGAGTTCCGTGATGATGCCTTAGCTGCAATTGCCCACAAAGCAATGGAGCGTAAAACAGGTGCACGTGGTCTTCGTTCAATCGTTGAAGGTGTGTTGCTTGATACTATGTACGAACTTCCTTCAATGGATGACGTAAGCAAAGTGGTTATTGATGAAACCGTTATTAAAGGTGAGTCAGATCCAATCTTGATTTATGAAAATAATAAACAAGATAAAGCTGCATCAGAATAGTTTTTAAGCTATTTGAGTGAAAAAAGGAGCCTTAGGCTCCTTTTTTTATAATTAATTTAATCGAGTAAGGGAAAATTGTTGAACTTTAATTAGGTTATCCCCATATACTTGAGTAATCTTTAAAATAAATTAAGTGCGAAGAGAAACTATAATGACGCTTGAGAGAACCGACCGAGTCGAAATCCCAGTCCTTGCACTGCGCGATGTTGTGGTATATCCGCACATGGTGATCCCGCTTTTTGTAGGCCGTGAAAAATCAATAAAATGCCTAGAAGCGGCAATGGACAAAGACAAACAAATTTTCTTGGTTGCACAAAAAGATGCAACTGTAGATGAACCTGAGCAAGAAGATATTTATCGTATCGGCACTATTGCCACTGTACTTCAGTTATTAAAATTACCGGACGGTACAGTTAAAGTTTTAGTAGAAGGTACACAGCGCGCACAAATCGAAGAATTTGTAGATAACGAAGACTTTTTTGTAGCTAATGCTCAATTTATTGAATCTGATTCGGTAGACGAGAAAGAACAAGAAATTTTTATTCGTAGCGCAATTAGCCAGTTTGAAGGCTATGTAAAGCTAAATAAAAAAATTCCTCCTGAAGTACTAACTTCAGTTTCAGGTATCGATGAGCCAGCGCGCCTTGCTGATACAATGGCAGCCCATATGCCATTAAAAGTACCTGAAAAACAAAAAGTGCTAGAAATTTCAAACGTGACAGAACGTCTTGAATATTTAATGGCATTAATGGAAGGCGAAATAGACTTACTGCAAGTTGAGAAGAAGATTCGTACCCGCGTTAAAAAGCAGATGGAAAAGTCACAGCGCGAGTATTACCTCAATGAGCAAATGAAAGCCATTCAAAAAGAATTGGGTGAGCTTGATGATGTACCTGATGAATTTGAAGCACTTAAAAAGCGCATTGAAGAATCGGGTATGCCAACAGAAGCACAAGACAAAGCGACGACAGAGCTTAATAAGCTTAAGATGATGTCGCCAATGTCTGCAGAGGCAACTGTAGTGCGTTCATACATTGATACGTTAATTAACGTACCTTGGAAAAAACGCTCTAAAGTGAAAAAAGATTTAGCGGGCGCGCAAAAAATTCTTGATAGCGATCACCATGGCTTAGATAAAGTAAAAGAACGCATTATCGAGTACCTCGCGGTACAACAGCGTACTAATAAGCTTAAAGGGCCAATTTTATGTTTAGTCGGGCCACCAGGTGTTGGTAAAACATCGCTAGGGCAATCTATCGCGCGTTCAACTGGTCGTAAGTATGTGCGTATGGCATTAGGCGGCGTACGTGATGAAGCTGAAATTCGTGGTCATCGCCGTACATATATCGGTTCAATGCCAGGTAAGTTAATCCAAAACATGACAAAAGTGGGCGTTAAAAATCCATTATTCTTGTTAGATGAAATTGATAAAATGTCAGCTGACATGCGTGGAGACCCAGCATCAGCTCTATTAGAAGTGCTTGATCCTGAGCAAAACAGCCATTTTGCTGATCATTATCTTGAAGTAGATTACGATTTATCTGATGTTATGTTTGTAGCAACATCAAACAGCTTTAACATTCCTGGCCCATTACTGGATCGTATGGAAGTTATTCGCTTATCGGGTTACACCGAAGATGAAAAGCTAAACATTGCAAAAGAGCACTTAATTACTAAACAAGTAAAACGTAACGGCTTAAAAGAGTCTGAAATTGAAATAGAGGATAGTGCAATTATTGGCATTATTCGTTACTACACACGTGAAGCGGGTGTACGTAACCTCGAGCGCGAAATTTCAAAACTATGTCGTAAAGCCGTTAAAAATATCTTACTTGAAAAAGACACTAAAACAGTGACTATCAATCAAGATAACCTAGAAGACTTTTTAGGTGTGCAACGCTTTGATTATGGTAAAGCTGAAGACGGTGACCGTATTGGTCAAGTTACAGGCTTAGCATGGACAGAAGTTGGCGGTGATTTGCTAACAATCGAATGTGCGGCTGTACCAGGTAAAGGCAAGTTAACTTATACCGGTTCACTGGGCGATGTAATGCAAGAGTCGATTCAAGCGGCTATGACGGTAGTACGTAATCGTGCAGATACATTCCGCATAAATAGCGACTTTTACGAAAAGCGTGATATTCACGTACACGTACCTGAAGGCGCAACACCAAAAGATGGCCCAAGTGCGGGTGCAGCAATGGTAACAGGTCTTGTATCTAGCTTAACGGGTAACCCTGTACGAGCAGATGTTGCAATGACCGGTGAAATTACGCTACGTGGTGAAGTACTTCCTATTGGTGGCTTAAAAGAGAAATTATTAGCAGCTCATCGTGGTGGAATTAAAACAGTTATCATTCCAAAAATTAACGAACGTGACTTAAAAGAGATCCCAGAGAACGTGCTGGCAGGTCTTGATATTCATCCAGTTACTTGGATTGACGAGGTGTTAAAGCTTGCTTTAGTGCATCCTGTTGAGAGTTTTTCGGTCGAAACACCTAAAAACCAAGAAAAAAGCTAAAAAAAGTGCTTTTTAGGGCTTTTCAAATCTAAACGGTATGATAAGTTAAGCACTGGTTTTCAAGCCTAGCCCTTATGGGGCGTAGGCTTAAGAAAAATATAATCATGTGAGCATTAAAAGTTTGCTCTAAAATTTTCAAAAAAGTGATGTTAGTTTAAAAAACCATCGCTCTTGATAATAACAATGAAAGAGGATGATATTGTGAATAAATCTCAATTAATCGATCAAATCGCAGCTGATGCTGACATTTCTAAAGCGGCTGCAGGTCGTGCACTAGATTCATTCATCGAATCTGTATCTGGCGCGCTAAAAGAAGGCGACTCAGTTGCACTTGTTGGTTTCGGTACCTTCTCAGTACGTGACCGTGCTGCACGTTCAGGCCGTAACCCGCAAACTGGTGAAACAATCCAAATTGCTGCTGCAACTATTCCTGCTTTTAAAGCCGGTAAAGCGCTTAAAGACGCAGTAAACTAATCACTGTTTTAAACACATTAGTTATGGCGAGTGTAAAGTTACTGATTCACCACAACAGATGAATTAAGTAACTTTACCGCCAGTTACTTCAAGTGAAAAAGCGTATCTGGTAAGATACGCTTTTTTTACATGTGACAAGGTAAAATACCTTGATCAAAAAGAGATAAACAAATGCTTGAGAAAATCAGAGAAGGTTCGCAAGGACCTGTAGCCAAAATAATTTTAGGCGCGGTGATTTTATCTTTTGCCTTAGCAGGGATCGGTAGTTACTTAGGTCAAACCACAGAACAACCCGTTGCTGAAGTAAATGGAATTAAAATTAGTCAAACCGATTTTAACCGTGCTTACCAAAATGAACGAAGCCGTTTAGAGCAACAATTTGGTGAATACTTTACACAAATTGCCGCTGATCCAAATTACATGGCGCAAATTCGCCAAGGTGTAGTTGACCGCTTAGTACAACAAGAATTGCAATCACAGCTAGCGGCTGATTTAGGCCTTCGCGTAAGCGACGAAAGTGTACGTAAAACAATTTTAGAACTACCGTACTTTCAAATTGGTGAAAAGTTTAATAACGATCGTTACTTACAAGTAATTCGTCAAATGAACTTTCAACCAGATGCTTTTCGTGAATACTTACGTAAAGATATGACACGTAGTCAGGTAGTATCTGCTATTGCAGGTACAGACTTTGCACTAGAGAGCGAGCTTAAAAGCGCAATCGCTCTTCAGCAGCAAACTCGAAGCATTGATTACTTAGTTATCAATAAAGAAGCGCTAGCCGCGAACGTAGAAGTATCAGATCAAGAAGTGTCTGATTACTACGACCTAAACGCATCACAATTTTTATCTCCAGAGCTTATCTCAGTAAGTTATATTGAGCTTAAAGCAGCAGGTATTAATGTTGAGTCGGTAACCGAGGATGACGTTAAAGCGTATTACGAGCAAAACAAAGCACAATACGTTGAGCCAGAAAAGCGTCGCGTATCACATATCTTAATTGATAACAGTGAAGACGATGATGCAGCAAAAGAAAAAGCCAATGCACTTCATGCACAACTAGAGCAAGGTGCAGACTTTGCTGAGTTAGCACAATCATCATCTGACGATATCGTTAGTGGCGAAATGGGCGGCGACCTTGAATGGATTGAACGTGACGTAATGGACCCTGCATTTGAAGATGCGACTTTCGCACTGCAAAACAAAGGTGACATTTCTGAGGTTGTTGCTTCTGAGTTTGGTTATCACATAATTAAACTTACAGACATTCAACCACAACAAGTTAAAGCGTATGACGATGTTAAAGCTGACTTACGTGCTGAATTAGAACAAGCTGAAAAAGTAGATGCGTTTTACGAAAAGCAAACAGAAATGGGCGCACTTGCATTTGAAATTTCAGACCGCTTAGACGATGCTGCAGAAGTTGCTGAAGTGGAAGTTAAATCTACACCTCTTTTAGCACTTAATGCTCTTCCGGAGCCGTTAAACAGCCCTGCAGTTGTAACAGCACTAACATCAGTTGATTTACTTGAAGATAAAGTAAACTCTGAAGTTATTGAGCTTGGTGAGGAGCATGCAATTATTGTTCGTATTAACGAGCATAAAGCTGCTGCTACTAAACCGCTGGATGAAGTAAGCGAGCAAATTAAAGCGCGTTTAGTTAATGAAAAATCATCAGAGCTTGCTAAAGAAAAAGCGCGTAGCTTATTTGCAGAAGTACAAGCAGGTAAGAGCTTAAATGATGTAGCGAGCGAGCAAAGCTTAACTGTTCGTCAAGAAGCGCAGTTAACACGTCAAAGCTATACTGTTTCACCTGCTATTGTGACTCAAGCATTCAAAATGGCTCACCCAGCAGACTCTGCGATAGTTGAGCTTGTTAATTTAAATAATGGTGATGCAGCAATTGTTGCGCTTAAGTCGGTAACAGATGCACAAGTTGCAGCTAATATTGATCCTCAAGCAAAACAAAGCATTACTATGGCGCAAGCTAATAAAAACTACATGGTGTTTATTGAAGCGCTGAAAGCAAATGCTGAACTTAACTTACCAACGGCTACACAAACTGTTGAATAATTAATTTTAGCTCATAAAGAAAGGCGCTTTTAAAGCGCCTTTTTTATTGTCTTGAGCAAAGTTGATATATTACCAATTCGCTTAATTAAGCATTATTGCGGATTGGTATTAATTACCTCTGGCAATAAACTCAATCCGATTGCCGCTAGGCTCTCTTATCATCATATGTTGGGTTGGACCTTTACCTAAGTTTTCTGGTGCAAACTCTATGATAATATTATTTTGCATTTTTAAGTGTGTATGTAGCTCGCTTAACTTTTTGATACTTTCAACACTGAGTGCTAAATGGTGTAAGCCCACATTTTCTGCTCGATTAAACTCCACACGTTTTTCATCATTTTTTACGCGCCATAATGTAATGGTTATTTTATTGTTTGATAAAAAATAAGCGGGATAGGCAGGGTCATTTCCTAGCGTTTTAAAACCAAGTACATCAGTAAAAAATGCTTTGGATGCATTTAAGTTTGATACGGTTAAACCTAAATGATCAATGCCACCAACCCAACTTTTAGGGGCAGAGTTTTCGTCAGCTATTGAAGTTGTTGATAGCAGCAATAACGCTAATGATGAAATGCCTGTGAGTAATGTTTTTTTTAGCATAGATCCTCTTTATGGTTTTAGTTGTTAAATTGCGCATTTAACAAAGACCTTCATAAACGAGGTTACATTGCAAAGAAGTCGAGTTTGGTGATTAGAAAGCTGCTTTTAGCAGCTCAGTAATCGCTGCGTTACTTTTGATTGGGGTTTTTGAAAAACATCTTCAGTAGGGCCGTATTCAACCACTTCGCCTTTGTCGAGTACAACCACATAATCACTGATGTGGCGCACTAGGCTTAAATGATGCGTGATCATCACATACGTAAGGCCAGTGTCGCGCTGTAGCTTAAGTAATAAATTCACTATTTGCGCACGTATAGAAGGGTCTAAAGACGAAACAGCTTCGTCGAGCACAATCACCTTAGGATCTAAAATTAATGCACGAGAAAACGCCACACGCTGTAGTTGCCCCACACTAAACATATGCGGGTAGTAGTGTTTATGATCAATTAATAGACCCACTTTTGAAAGCGTTGCATCAATCTTTTCAGCTCGTTCGCTGGCATCAAGCTCTGTATTATATTGCAGGCAATCATCAAGCATTTCACCTATGGTTAGCCCTGGGTTGAGCGATGCAGCTGAGTCTTGAAAAATCATACGAATATCCCGACATTGATTATCGCGTACGCCATTATCTTCAATAATATTATTTTCGAGTAAAATTTGCCCGCTATCAGCAGTATCAGCTCCTGAAAGTAGTTTTGCTAATGTACTTTTACCTGCACCTGTTTCACCAATTATGGCAATACTTTCGCCTTTACCAACACAAAACGAAATATTTTTAAGTACTTCAAACTTTTTACGTGAAAAAAGCCCCGCTCGCACATTGAATGTTTTTGATAGTGCTTGTACTTTTAGCAGCGGCTGCATTATTTCATGTCCTTAATTAACGGAAAATGACACGCATAACTATGACCATGATGCTTAGTAAGGGCTGGCGTTACCACGCAGGCTTTTTGTGCTTGCGGGCAACGCGGCCCGAGGCGACAGCCAATAGGTAAATGTTGCAGAGTAGGGATAGTCCCTTTAAGTGCATAAAAAGGTTCTTTATGCGCTAAACCTTGTTCGTAGTCTGGCAAGCTTTTTAATAATGCTTGAGTGTAAGGATGGCGAGGCTGTTTAAATATTTCATGGGTTGGGCCTGCTTCAACCATTTGCCCGCAATATAAAACATGAATGCCATGCGACCAATGTGCAATCTCTTCAAGCTCATGAGAGATCATTAAAATAGACATATTTTTAAGTTGGTTTAAGCTTTTTAATAACCTAAATACTTGTGCGCGAGTTGTGCTCTCAAGCGCTGTAGTTGGCTCATCAGCTATCAATAGCTTTGGAGTGCGGGCAATGGCCATTGCAATCATTACTTTTTGGCATACGCCTTCTGAGAGCTCGTGAGGGTAGCTACTTAGTACCGCTTCGTGGTTTTTAATACCCACTTTATGAATAAGCGCTTTTACTCTGTCTTTTCTCTCGCGGTTGCGTTTTAAAAAGAAACCTTTAGTTGCGACCTCTGGGAGTGTTTCAGCAATTTGATCAAATATTTTAGCGGTCGGATCAAGACAGCGACTTGGATCTTGATAAATCATCGCTATATCTTGGCTTACTATCTTACGGCGTTTTTCTGGGCTTAAACGCATTAAGTCTACGCCGCGCCAATGAATACGGTCGGCCGTAATATCCCAGCGTTCGTTTAATACACCAATAATCGCTTTTGCTATTAGGCTTTTACCAGAGCCCGATTCGCCCACAAGCGCATGTACTTCGCCTTCTTTTAAGCTAAAGCTCACTCTGTCTACGGCTCTAATTACAGTTTCAGAGGTACGTAGTTCAATTGTTAAGTTACGAACATCGAGTAATTGCATTTAATCAGCCTTACGTGCTTTTAGCACTTGTCGCAGGCCATCGCCTACTAAATTAGTAGATAACACGGCTAAAAATAACAGTACACCAGGTAGCGCTACAGTCCAAGGTGCTAAATAAATAAGGCCTAAGTTTTCGGCTAATATTGCGCCCCATTCGGTCGTCGGTGGCTGAGCTCCTAATTTTAAAAACCCCAGTGCTGAAATATCTAATATAGCGGTAGAAAGCGCCATCGTGAATATAACCACAATATGCTCATAAATATTAGGGAAAATACCACGCGATATAATATGCCAATTAGACGCACCATCGAGCCTAAACGCAGTAATGTAATCTTTACTTAATTCATCAACAATCAGGTTACGCACTGAGTGAATAAATTGCGGCAGTAACGCTAAAATAATTGCCCATACGGTATTCATTAAACCCGGGCCGAGTATAGCAATTATTATTATTGCTAATAACAAAGAAGGAATAGAAAGGGTTATATCAAGTAAGTGATTTAAAAAGCTTGAACGAAGTCCTTTGCTAATTCCTGCAAAAGTACCCACTAATACACCAAAAATAGTTGTGATCAGGGCGGCTACAACAGAAAGGCCAAACGTATACGTTGCACCATTCATTAAGCGCGAGAGTACATCGCGACCTAAATCATCGGTGCCTAAAATAAAGCGTACATCGCCCATTTCTCGCCATGATGGTGGAATAAGTAGTGCATCACTATGTTGTTGGTTTACACCATAAGGGGCTAAAAAAGGAGCGGTGGCGGCCAATAATGCAAACGCCATAAATATCCATAAACCAACCAAAGCAGGGTGGTTATTTTTAAACTTTCGCCAAAATCGCGCGAGTGGCGATTTATTCGACTCTTCAGAAAATAAATTAAACTTTGCCATGGGCCTGATTCCGCGAGAGTGGATCGAATAATGTGTAAGTAAGTTCAGCTGTAATAGAGGCTAAAATAACAAATAAAGATACTGCCATTAATCCGCCTTGAATTGCTGGAAAGTCACGCTGATAAATACTATCGATTAACCATCGGCCAATACCCGGCCACGAAAAAATAACTTCGGTAATCATCGCAAGCGTTATTAGCGTACTAAATTGCAAACCAATTTGCTTAATTACCGGCAGTAATGCATTACGCAGTGCATGGTGCATGATAAGTTGGCGGCGATTAAGGCCTTTTGCCCTAGCTGTTTTAATAAAGTTTTGATCCATTACTTTAAGCATAGACTCGCGAGTAAAGCGCACTAATACAGTGGTCGGATACATGGCCAGTACAATAGTAGGGAGCGTTAAATGGCGTAGCGCATCAATAAAGGCCATTCCTTTATATGGAAAACCAGCCAGTGCAATATCAATTAAAATAAACCCAGTATTTGCGGGTATCTCATAAAGGAGCCCCATTCTGCCTGACATAGGAAACCAGCCAAGCTTTAACGAAAAAACCATTATTAATAACAATGCGAGCCAAAATACAGGCATTGAATAGCCCACCATAGTGGTCGAGTTTATAAGTTTATCGGGCCAACGGTTATGATAGCCAGAGCCTAAAATACCAGTAGGTACACCAATAACAACCGATACTATTAATGCGTACACGCTTAACTCTAAAGTAGCCGGTAGCAAATCAACAATATGGCTAAACACGCTGTTACCAGAGGCAAACGAAAGGCCCCAATCACCTTGAAATATTCGCCCCAGAAAGGCAATGTATTGCATAAAGTAATTGCTGTTATATAAATATTTGTCTTCAAGCTCACTATGCTGTGCAAAGTTACTACTTGGTATGCCACTTAAATTACTTAGCGGATCACCGGGAAATAAATACGCCAGTGAAAATGTAAATACGCTGAGCATCAGTATCATAAAAAAGAACAAACCAAGGCGGCGCAAAATATAATCTAAGATCATTATTTTTTCCTCGCATTGGCAAGCGAAATAGCGCCAAACGGGCCAAGTGTTATGCCTTCCACATCTGCGCTACTTGCTTGAAAACGCAGGCCATGAGCAATAGGCAATAATGGCAGCTCTTTAATAATTAAGCTTTGTGCGTCTTCATAGTATTTTTTACGTTTGTTTAAATCAGTCGTATCGAGTGCTTGAGTAAGCAATAGATCAAATTGAGGATTACACCAGTTTGCTGGATTTTTACCACTAAAAGTAGCGGTACAGCTCAACAGGGGGCTAAAAAAGTTATCAGGATCGGGTGTATCTGCGGCCCAACCAAGTAATACACTGTCGTGCCTGTGCTCGCCAATACGTTGAATAAACGTATTCCACTCATACTCTACAATGCTTACATTAACGCCCACTTTGCGTAAATCACTTTGCATAAGCTCAGCCATCTTACGTGCATTGGGGTTATAAATACGACTCACAGGCATAGCCCATATTGTCATATCAAAGCCATCAGGCAAGCCAGCTTCAATTAGTAACTTTTTAGCGAGTTCTGGATCAAATGTAGGTATATCTTCTTGTGGCTCAAACGCCCAAGAGGTTGGCGGTAAAATAGATTGTGCGCGAGTACCATTACCGTAATAAACCGCCTGCATTATTTTATCTACATCTATTGCATGCGCGAGTGCTTGGCGTACGCGTAAGTCGTCGAACGGGGCACGTTCTGTATTAAATGCCCAATATCCTATGTTTAAATTTGTTTCTTTTTCAATATTTATATCATCACGTTGCGCTAAAATACTCAATTGCGCACTACTTGGATGAGCCGTTACATCGCACTCTTTAGTCAGCATTTTTGCTATGCGCGTAGTGCCGTTAGGCGTTATATCGTAAACTAATTGTTCAAGGACAACGTCGTGCTTCCAATAAAGTGGATTACGGTAAAAGCGTACAAGGTGATCTCGACGGTATTCTTTATAAATATACGGGCCGGTGCCAATAGGATACTGATCAAACAAGTTTTCTTGCTTGTTTTTCTTAAGTTCCATGGCGTATTCTTCTGAAAGCACCACAGCAAAGTCGGTGGCCATATTAGCTAAAAAGCTGCTTTCAGGATTAAATAACTCAAAGCGCACTTGGTAGTCAGACACGCGCACAATTTTACGAATGAGTTGATCAATCCCCACACTTTGAAAATACGGGTAATTGGCATCGCCCACAAAGTGATATGGATTGTATACATCGAATAATCGGCTAAAGGTGAATATAACGTCGTCGGCGTTAAAATCACGCGACGGCGTAAAATAAGAAGTTGTATGAAACTTTACATCTTTACGCAAGGTAAAGGTAACCGATTTACCATCTTTACTAATTTTCCAATCGGTTGCTAATTCACTTTGAAACTCTGCCGTAACAGGGTCAATGCTAATTAAACGGTCATATAATTGGTTAGCAATTATATCAATAGTTGAACCGGTGGTCGTTACTTGTGGATTAAACGACACAGGGTTAGCTTCAGCGCAATAAACTAAGCCTTGGTTTTTTTCTTCTATGATTTCTTCTTTGCTATCAAGGCAACCAACTAAAGTGGTGGTAAGCAAAACAAGTAATAATTTATGCACCCGCATAACCTCTGACTATTGTTGATCCAACAAGTTGTATTTTTTAAGATAACCACGTAATTGATGATACGTTAAACCAAGTACTTCTGCAGTTTTCTTTTGATTAAATTGGCTATGTTCGAGTGCTTTATTAATCATGTTTATTTCAAAGTCGTTTGAACGCTCTTTTAAGCTGCACGGAAATTGAATATCAACGGCTGAATCATTGCTTGTTTGAGTAATCGGCGGCGCAACAACAATAGGCTCTGCATTAACAGTTTGAGCTGCTATAGGTGCTTTAATACGCGCTTTTGGTCTAAATGGGCTATCGAATGGGTCTAAAATAATCTGGTGAACGGGAATATGTTCACTACCGTGGCGATACAAACTGCGTTCAACCACATTTTTAAGTTCACGAATATTACCAGGCCAGTCATAACTAAGCAGTGTTTCTGTTGCGCTTCGGGTAAAACCGCTAAACAGTTCCCACTCTAAATCGCGCGCCATGTTCATCGCAAACTGCTCCGCAAGAAGCATAATATCGTCTTGACGTTCGCGCAGTGGTGGCAGGGTAATTACATCAAAGGCAAGGCGATCGAGTAAATCACTTCTAAATTCACCTTGCTCGGCCAAATAAGGAAGATCTTCATTTGTCGCACATACTAAGCGGGTATCTACTTTTACAGTTTGTTTGCCGCCAACACGTTCAAACTCACCGTATTCTATAACGCGCAGCAGTTTTTCTTGTACCATAGCTGAGGTATTAGCTAATTCATCTAAAAACAGTGTGCCACTGTTAGCGCGTTCAAAACGACCTTCGTGACGTTTACTTGCCCCCGTAAAAGCACCGCTTTCGTGGCCAAATAACTCACTTTCGAGTAAGTTTTCGTTAAGCGCTGCACAGTTAAGTTTTACGTAGTTTTGATCCCAACGTTTTGATAAAAAGTGTAAGCGTGCTGCTATTAACTCTTTACCTGTGCCGCGTTCACCAATAATAAGTACCGGTTTATCTAAATTAGCCAGTTGCGATACCTGATCGAGTACAGACAGAAAGCTATCTGATTGGCCGAGTAAATTATCCTGTTGGCGATATTGGCTCATATTTCCTAACTCTTGGTCATTTTTACTAACAGTTAGTGTATTTCATAATTAGGGATAACTAAAGAAATTTGTATATTTAGTTTAACGTAATGAAAATAAAGTGTATTTTAACTTTTAAAAAGTTGGCAAGCATATTGATACTAGTTATAGCAGACTAACTACGTTTTAATTACAGAGGTAAATGTTATGGGAATTTTTTCACGTTTTGCAGATATTGTTAATTCTAATATCAACGCCATTTTAGATAAAGCAGAAGACCCAGAAAAAATGGTTCGTCTGATTATTCAAGAAATGGAAGATACGCTTGTTGAAGTACGTTCTACATCAGCTAAAACACTGGCTGAGAAAAAAGAAATTGTACGCCGCTTAGATACACTTAAAGCGCAGGTAAGTGATTGGCAAGATAAAGCCGAACTGGCTTTAAGCAAAGACCGCGACGATTTAGCGCGTTCAGCCCTACTTGAAAAGCAAAAGTCGGCAGATGCCGTTGCTTCAGTCACTAGTGAACTTGAACATGTAGAGTCTCATATTGAGAAACTACAACAAGAAGTAACGACGCTACAAGAAAAACTAGCAGATGCGAAATCTCGTCAAAAAGCGATTATACTTCGCCAGCGTTCAGCTGAGTCGCGCCTTGAAGTGAAAAAGACACTTGATAGCTCAAAAGTAGAAGACGCACTTAATCGCTTTGAACGTTACGAAACTAAAATTGATGGACTAGAATCTCAAATTGAGTCTTACGATTTAGGTAAAAAGACGTTAGCGGACGAAATTGCTAATCTACAAAAAAATGAAAAGATAGATGATGAGCTAGCCGAACTTAAAAAGAAGCTAGCTGATAAATAACTTATAAAGGGGTACTTAAAGTGCCCCACTGCTTAAAAACATCAAAACGGATTGTCAGGAGAGGATTATGTTTGATTCAGAGGTAATAATTGTTCCATTTGTTATGTTTATGATTTTTGTTGCCCCGCTGTGGTTAATTTTACACTACCGTAGCAAAAAACAAGTAAGCCAAGGTTTAAGTGAACACGAACATCGCCAGTTACTTGAGCTTGCACATAAAGCCGAAAAAATGGCAGACAGAGTTGAAACACTTGAAGCATTGCTTGATCAAGAGTCACCACAATGGAGACGCAAAGTATGAGTGCCAAACGCGAATTATTAAGAGACCCACAACGCGGTAAAATAGCTGGAGTATGTGCGGGATTAAGTGACTACTTTAATATGGAGTTATGGTTAGTTCGCATTATATTTGTTAGTGCGGTACTGCTAACGGGTGGCCCATTATTTGTGGTAGCGTATATTGCAGCCTGGTTTATTTTAGATAAAAAAGAGCCCGCAACAGCGCAAACAAAAAGCTCAACTAAAACTGACGATCCGCTAGAAATAAAATTTAAAGTATGGCAAAAGGGCGAGCCACCGCGCCGCGCATTGCAAGATTTAAAAGAGCGTTTAACGCGTGTAGATACTCGCCTTCAAGATATGGAGCGCCATGTAACTTCAAGCGAGTTTACGGTGAGCCGTGAAATTAACAAACTTTAAAGGATTTAATAGCACCTTATTTGCAACGTGATAAATTACGGCAAATTAGGTGCAAGACACTTTATGAGCCAATCATTTGCAAAAAAGACCTTTAAAAGCATTAAAGGCAAAGCACAAAAAGCCCTTCATCGCAGTTTAGACCAACACGTAAAACTTGCCGTAACTGGCCTAAGTGGTAGTGGTAAAACAGCCTTTATTACCGCGCTTGTTAAACACTTAACAACCCAAGCGGACGATAAAAACTTACCTTTTTTTGATGTAATGCGCGAGCACCGCCATGTTGCCACTAAAGTAGTGCCGCAAGAGGCGTTAAAAGTCCCTACATTTAATTATACGCGCGCGCTAAATTCATTATTACCTAGCGATGGGATGCCAACATGGCCTGCATCAACCGAGCGAATTAATACACTACGCTTGGCAATAAAGTATCAAAGTAATGCGGGGCTGCGTGGCCATTTTTCGCCGCAATCAACGCTTTATTTAGATATTATTGACTACCCAGGTGAATGGCTCCTTGATTTACCTATGCTTGAGCAAAGCTATTCTCAATGGTGCGAGCAGCAATATCCGTTATTAACTCAGCCTTCGCGTGTAAATACATCAAGTGATTTTCTAGCAGCCGTTGAGCAACTTGATTTAAATGCACCTGTAGATGAAAACGCACTGGCTCATATTGCTCAGCTTTATCAAAGCATGTTAGTAGGGCTTAAAAAAGACACCAAACTTGCCATGCTACAACCAGGGCGTATGCTTATGCCTGGCGACTTACAAGGGGCACCATTGTTATTGTTTTTTCCGGTATCGGGCGAAGTAAATAGTGATGATGTCGTTGCGGGTTCTAATTTAGCGCATTTAATTAAGCGCTTTAACGCCTATATAAAAGAAGTTGTAAAACCATTTTATAATGAGCATTTTAGGCACTTTGATCGCCAAATCGTACTTGTAGATGTACTTAGTGCATTAAACGAAGGGCACGAAACCCTTCAAGAGCAAAGCAGTGTAATAAACCAATTACTTGCACACTTTAACTATGGTGAATCAGGCTTTTTTAAACGTTTATTTAAGCCAAACATAGACAAAATATTATTTGCAGCTAATAAATCAGATCACATAAGTGCAAAACACCATAAAGATTTAGCACTACTGCTTGATTCGCTCGTGCATGAGCAAAGTAATCATTTAAAGTTTGATGGTGTAAAAATAGAAACTATGGCCATGTCGTCAATTACTGCAACGCAGGCGCGCCAAATTACTGACAAAGGCCAAACGCTTGACTGTATTTACGGTAAACCATTACACGAGCCTGATTGGCTTACCTATTTACCGCCGCAACCTCCCTCGCGGATGCTTAATAAAAGTGAGTGGCCAGCACAGGGATTTGAGTTTTTATCGTTTTCTCCAATACCGAGCCCCGATAAACAACTAAAACATATTCGATTAGATCATGTCATGCAGTACCTGCTAGGAGACAAATTAACATGAGTGAGTCAAACCAAACATTTCAAGCAGGCCGTCGCATAGATACGCAAAGCATTGAACAAAACGAACCCGTTTTAGCACCTGCAAAAATTATTCAGCACGGGCAAAGTGATTACGAAGAACTTGAAGATGAAGCACTAGAGCCCGAAATAGATCTGGAACCGGTGTACAAAAAGTCAAAGTGGCAAACGCTTAAAGGTGTTTTTGCTCTTAGTTTTATAGTACTGGTGCTTTTAGAGTTTGCGTACTCGTTAGTATTTGCTTTCGAGCAGTCAATTATTTTAGGCAGTGTTTATTTAACTGCGGTTGTAAGTGGCGTACTGCTAATAGGGCGCTTATTGTGGCGAGAGTACCGAATGCTGCGAAGTTTAAAGCGTAACCAACTACACCGAGTTGAAGCCGACAGGCTTTTAAATAGCGAGCAAGTAGGTGGTGCATTACCTTGGCTAGAAAAGCTCAATAAACACCAAAAGCTTGATAACTTTGAAATCTTTAAAAACCAAGTATCGATGCATCACAGCGACAAAGAAATAATGACACTGTACGCCAACAGTTTATTAATAACCCAAGACACCAAGGCTAAAAAGCTTATAAATCGTTTTGCGACTGAATCCGCACTGCTAGTTGCTCTAAGCCCACTTGCGCTGGTGGATATGATGGCTGTGCTTTGGCGCGGTACTAAGTTAATAGAACAAATTGGTAAAATTTATGGCATTGGTTTTGGCTACGCGAGCCGTATAAAGTTATACCGTATGCTGATAAAACAAGTGATGTTTGTAGGCAGTGCTGAGCTTGTATCTGACCTTGCTGCAACTGCACTAAGTGCTGAGCTTTTAGGTAAGCTTTCGGGGCGGGCTGCGCAGGGCGTAAGCGCCGGTATTTTTACAGCGCGTATTGGTTACAAAGCAATGGAGCTTAGCCGCCCATTACCA
>LAZR01000927.1_pt1 | contig 19976 bp, 17 predicted proteins | sample 329461 | NCBI WGS metagenome assembly LAZR01 (sample SAMN03002196, study PRJNA259156) | marine sediment metagenome | biome: sea floor; feature: Hydrothermal impacted sediments; material: marine sediment; isolation source: Loki non-amplified sample from Loki's castle hydrothermal vent sediment ...
TATGGGGGCTTCGACTTCACCGACAACACCGCCGAGGATACCGCCGACGACTCCACCGAGCACACCGCCGACGACTCCGCCTTCCACTCCGCCTTCCACTCCGCCTTCGATACCAATATCGCTGAGTTCTTCTTCAGCGATTTCTTCGGGGATTTCGACAGGAGCGACGAGTTTACCAGGTTCGACCGTGGTTTGAGCTTGGACAGGTCTGATACGGGTTCTTTTTTTCGCGGCTTTGCGTTTTTTTGCTGGGGGAGGAGGTGGAGGAGGGGGAGGAGGCGGTGGAGCAAGAAAAGCGCTGTAAATTTCTACTGAGGGCAGATTTTGAGTGCTAAGAAGGGGAATAATAACTATAGCAGCAACGAGAAAAACATGAACAAGAATAGCGACAGGAAGAGCGATGGCTCTTTTCAAGCCTCCTCTTTCTGCGATAATAAAAGAGTCTTTGAAAAGAGAAGAGAATTCTTCTTTAGGTTTTTCTTTTGGCTTAATTTCTTCAGCCATTTTTTTACCTCAGCTTATAGATATTTTTTATGTCCAAAAAAAAATTATAAATCAAAAAAACAATTTTGACAAGCCTAAAATAATCATTTTCCCATGCCTTTTTTTGGCTTGAATATTTTATTCCAGTAGTGAAGGAGCGGACAGGATTGATAGATGGAAGAGTAAGTTCCTGTGACAACACCAATAATCATGGTAAAAGCAAAATCATTTATAACCTCGCCACCAAATAGAAAAAGAGCTAATACGGTCAAGAAAGTAGTTCCTGAAGTGATTACAGTCCGGCTTAAGGTCTGGTTAATACTTGTATCAAGAATTCTTTCAAACTCATGTTTCCTCAAAATTCTTAAATTATCCCTGACTCTGACGAAGATGACAATCGTATCGTTCAGCGAGTATCCGACTATGGTTAGCATCGCAGCTATAACTGGAAGGTTTATTTCTCTGTTGGTTAAAGAGAAGATGCTTAGAGTGATTAAGACATCGTGAGCTAAGGTCAAGATGGCGGCAACTCCGTAGGCAAGCTTGAAACGGACGCCTATGTAGATAAGCATTCCGATAAGGGCCCATATTACAGCCTGTGTGGCTTTTTTTCTAAGGTCATGCCCGACCTGAGGGCCGACTGTTTCCTTGCTGAGAACAGCCAAGCTGCCAAGAAATGTTTTGTCCTCAAGGGTGTCAATAATCTCCTGGCTTATTCCTCTCTCTTGTTGAAGCTGGGCATAATCTTGAATAATGCCTTCTGAAATTCTGGAAGAAAGGATATTTTGAGCGATGGCCGATGCTTCTTCGGGGGAAACAGCTTCAAGAATGAGAGTTAATCCCCTCTCACCAATAGTATTCAAATCTTTAAGACCCTTTTCAAGAGCTGCTTTGTCTTCCTGTAGTCTTAAAGCTTCTATTACTTTATTCCCGATGATTTCATGGGCTTCTATTTCTTCTTCCTGGCTCTTTCCTGTAGTTAGTAAGCTTCTTATCATATATTCTCTTTTGCTGGCGTCGATTTCCGTTATCTGGCTTTTTTCTAAACCAACCTCACTCAATAATCTCCTGACTTCATCTATAGGAATCTCGTTTTTTAGCATCACCCGGACCAGCGAGCCCCCGGCAAAATCGATCCCCTCATTCAGTCCTTTGCCCTTGGTGATATTAATGATCCCTACTATAATGATGATTCCAGACAGGCCGAAGGCAAAAAGCTTGTACTTCATAAAATTGAAATGGGGCTTTTTAAATATCTGCATTTTTATATACTTAATTTATCTCTTTTTTTTCTTGTTGAATGGGATAAGTCAAAAATTAAGTGGGAAACAAACACGGCGGTGAACATGCTTGCTGTGATGCCGATAATAAGCGTAACCGCGAATCCTTTAATGGGGCCAGTTCCAAACTGGAAAAGGAAAATAGCGGCGATGATAGTGGTTATGTTTGCATCCAGAATTGTCTTGAAAGCACGGGAAAAACCAGATGTAATCGAACTGTTTATACCCTTACCTGAAGAAAGCTCTTCTCTTATTCTCTCAAAGACTAAAACATTGGCATCGACTGCCATACCTATAGTCAGTATGATTCCTGCAATACCAGGAAGCGTAAGGACCGCTTTAAAATAGGCTAAAGTGCCCATTAGTATGATGATATTTAAAATGAGGGCAAGAACAGCGTTAAATCCAGAGAGCCGGTAATAGATAACCATGAACACCATGATTAAAATAAGGGCCATGAAGATAGCTGTAAGTCCTTGCCGGATGGAATCAGCACCCAGTGAAGGACCGATCGTTCTCTCCTCCAAATATTTGATCGAAGCTGGAAGCGCACCTGCTCTAAGCACAAGAGAAATATCTTCAGCCTGTTCTTGTGTGAATTTGCCACTTAATATTCCACTATCAGAGATTCTATCTTGGATAGTTGCCACTTCTTGAATTTTTCCATCCAGGATAATGCCCAGGGGTTTGTTAATATTCTCTGAAGTAAGTTTAGCGAATATTCGAGCTCCGTCCGCGTTAAACGAGAATGATACAGCTGGGTTGTTCCATTCATCGAAGGAAGGGCGGGCATCTCGCAGATCCTTTCCTGTAACAGGGGCTACCTGAGTTACAAGGTAGTAACCTCCCTCTGTTCTCTCGGGATCTCCCCTTATGACCTGCAGATCTTCGGGAACCTTACCACCAAAATCCGCAAGCAGGGTCTCTCTATCAGGCGCTGGTCCTGCTTTAACAAGTTTCCATTCCAGGAGGGCTGTGGTCTTAAGGATGGCTTTCACTCTTTCCGGATTTTCGACTCCGGGAAGTTCGACTATAATCCTGTCGCTTCCTGTTGTTAGGCCCTGCCTTTGTATAGTCGGTTCAGTGAGCCCGAGTTCGTCAACTCGGTTTCGGATTGTTTCCTGAGCTTGTTTGACTGACTGTTCCCTGTAATATCGGTCCATATTTGGTTTTAAGGAAAGGGACACGGTGCGGCCGGTGATAGAGTAATCCCAATCCCTGAAATAGTCGTCCAGGAGTTCTTTAATCTGCCCTTCTTGCTCAAGGTTGATTTCTTTAAGGGAAAATTTACTTATTGTACTCTTAATGATTGCTTTATGTTCAATATCTTTCTTTTTTAGCCGTTCTCCGAGACGCATAATAGCCTGATCTGTTTCGTAATTTAAGGCGTCATCCGTTACAACTTGAAGGACAAGATGCATTCCTCCTTTGAGGTCAAGCCCTAGTTTTATTTTGTCTTTGGGAGGGTAGGCGAGGATTAAAGCAAAAACAATGACCAAGACGGTTAAAATAGCTTTCCAACGTAGACTTTTTTTCATCTTAAATAAATTACTTTCAAACGAGGAGAAACGAATGAAATTTATCTATAAATAACGGACCTAGGGTATGTTACTTTTCCTTTTTTGGCGGGGTTAGGATGACTGCAATAGAGGCTTTGGTGATATCAATTTTGACATTGGAAGCTATTTTTAGCTCAAGCTTGTCTTTTTGAACTCCCATGATTGTTCCGTGTATTCCACCTGACGTTATGATTTTGTCTCCTGCCTTGAGGTTCTCAACCATTTCTTGATGCTTTTTCTGTCTTGTGCGTTGAGGCCTGATAAGTAACAAATAGAAGACCAGAAATACGAGGCCCATCATAATGAAAAAATGGAGGGAGACTCCCCCGCTGCGAGGACCGGGTGGAGCTTGGAAAAGGAAAAGGAAAAGCCCACTAAATATCATTTTATTATTCCTCTCTCTGTTTAATTATACTGCGTTTAAAACGATTATACGCATTTGATTGAATAGATTGCCTAATTTTCCTGAAGATGTCAAGATAAAAATGAAGATTGTGGATTGTATTGAGGATAGCGGAGCTAATCTCCTGTCTTTCGTATAGATGACGGAGGTAAGCACGGGAGAAATTCTGGCAAGTATAGCATGAACAATCTTCATCAAGAGGTCTTTGGTCTTGAGCATATTTTACATTTTTAATGACGATTTTCCCTTTGCTTGTGAAGAGAGTTCCGTTTCGGGCGTTTCTTGTAGGTAGAACACAGTCAAAAAAATCTATCCCTCTTTCCACCGCCTCCAAGATGTCACTGATGTAGCCTATGCCCATGAGATAGCGAGGCTTTTCCTTTGGAAGAAGGGAATCGGCTCTCTCCGTGATTTCTGCGAATTGAGATTTTGGCTCTCCTATCCCGAGCCCTCCTAAAGCATACCCATCAAAATCGATTTTAATTAAATCCTCGATGCTCTGCTTTCTCAGGTTCCAGTATACGCTGCCTTGGGTTATGCCCCATAGAAGCTGAGAAGAATCCTGCTGAAGGAAGTGAGTCTTGGAGCGCTGAGCCCAGTGAGTGGTAAGCTTCACTGCTTCCTTTACCTTTTCTTCAGAAGAAGGGAAGGGGTGGAAGTGATCCAAGGCCATTATAATATCCGAACATAATTTTGTCTGGATATCCACGACGTCCTCGGGAGAAAGAAAGATTTTTGTTCCGTCGAGATGAGAGCTGAATTCAACTCCTTCCCTTTTCACTTTAACAAGAGGAGAGAGGCTGTAGATCTGGAAACCGCCGCTGTCAGAGAGCACAGGCTTCTGCCAGGAGATGAAAGAATGTATTCCTCCCAGCTTGCTTATTGTTTCAATCCCAGGCCTTAGATACAGATGGTAAGCATTGACGAGCATGAGCTGAGCCCCCAGGTTTTGAAGCAGGCTGTGTGGAAGGCCCTTCACAGTTCCCTGACTTGCCACAGGAGCGAAGGCAGGAGTTTCAATAGTTCCATGCTGGGTGTGGATGATTCCGGTCCGGGCAGAGGAATCACTATCTGAAGCTTTAATCTCAAATGTTTTCTTCATCGTGCCTATGTATCTTATTTAAATTTTGCAGGCGCTTGATTTATCAAGCCCACCTTTTGAAATATATAAATAACCTGAACCTTATAAATAAATTGTTGGCGCTTGATTTATCAAACACACCTTTTTGTCCTTTCAATTATTGCATCTGATTTATATTTTGTAGGGGCTTGATTTATCAAGCCCACCTTTTGAAATATATAAATAACCTGATCTCTTAGCAATATTTTATGGCGAGAAGCGGAAATATATAACATCTCCATTTTGCACGAGGTAGTCCTTTCCTTCCAGGCGCACGGCTGCCTTTTCTTTAGCAGTCTGAAAAGAGCTGTGCTTGATGAGTTTTTCCCAGGAGATAACTTCTGCCCTGATAAAGCCTTTTTCTATATCTGAATGAATTGAGCCTGCTGCCTTCAAGGCCGTCGAGTTCTCCTTGATAGTCCAGGCTTTGACTTCATCCTTGCCGATTGTAAAGAAAGTAATAGCTTCAAGAAGATCGTAGGAAGCCTTTAAAAATCTAGGAGCACTCTGTTCTCTTAATCCGTACTCAGAAAGAAAAGCTGCTTTGTCCTTTTCTTCTAATTCAAGAATTTCCGCCTCAATATTTCCGCAAAAAGCAAGGATTTTCACTCCTTTTTTCTCAGATGAGTAAATCTTATCAGGATTCTCAATTAAGGGAATATCTTTCTCGTCGACATTAATCATATGTAAAAGTGTCTTCTGGCTTAAAAAAGAGAAGCTGCGGCTGAGTTTTTCCTCTGATGGAGAAAGGTCTATTTCCCGGATCGCTTTTCCTTCCTCAAGATGAGGACGCAGGCGTTCGAAGAGATTTTTTTCTTTTTCTCCTTCGGGGATTATTGACTTTTTCAGTTCTTTTTCCAGTTTTTCCAGCCTGCCCTCTATCGAGACTAAATCGGACAGGATGAGTTCCTCCTCCATGGAAAGGATATCATCCACAGGGCTGATTTTCTCTTTTGGATGGGGGATTTGAGCATTGAGAAACCCCCTTACAACATGAGTGAGACCGTCTGCCTTTCGGAGATAACTCAGGTAGGCACTGTTTTTGACATCTCCGTAAGAGATTCCAGCCAGGTCCATGAAATCGACTGTTGTCGGGATTTTATTTTTTTCTGGGTAAAGAGCACATATCCTTTCCAAACGAGAATCGGGAACAGGGAATGTTCTTCGGTTGAGCTCTTTTTTCCTTGTGTCATAAGATTTGACATCTATTTTCGCGCCGGTGAGCAGGTTAAACAAAGTGGTTTTTCCTGTTTTTGGGTAGCCAAAAAGAGTGATGTTCATGGGTTAAGTATAATATAAATAAGTATAATATAAATAGGTAGTAAAGGCGAATTGCGGGGTCAGACTTGCAAAACTTGAGTTATTATATTAAGAGCATGAACTTGATAGTTATGCAAGTTTTGCAAGTCTGACCCCATTGATTGCCGCAGACAGCACTTGATTATTTATGCAAGAGAAATATAATAGTTACTTTAGAGAAATTAGATGAAAAAATCAAAAGCGATCGTCCTTCTTCTGCGCTTACCATTTATGGTCGTCTCTGCAGGGGCTGTCTTTGTGGGAACTGCTTTTGCTTGGTGGCAGACTGGCCAATTCAATTTAGTGTTATTCCTTTTAACCTTTTTTGGAGCCTGCTTTCTTCATATTAGCTGTAACGTTGCTAATGATTATTTCGATTTTAAAAGCGGGAACGACGCTTACAACAAGAATGCCTTAGTCCCTTTTTCCGGGGGAAGCCGAATGGTTTTGGATGGATTTGTCAAACCCAACGAGGCTCTAATCGTATCCCTCGTTTTCGCTATTTTAGGCTCAGCGATTGGCCTTTATCTTAATTCTGTATCAAACGGAAATACAATTTTATTCATAGGGCTGGCTGCTCTATTTTTTGTTTTCAGCTACAACGGTTTCCCGGTACGCTTGGTCAACAAGGGATTGGGAGAAATTGCCATATTTTTAGCCTGGGGGCCTTTAATGGTTTTAGGAGCGTACTATGTTCAGGCTGAGGTTTTTTCCTCTTTTTGGGTTCTCGCTGCAGCCGTTCCTTCTGGCATTTTAACGACTCTGGTTTTATTGATTAATGAGTTTGCTGATAAAGAAGCAGATATCTCAACGGGAAGAAAGACTTGGGCCATCCTTTTTGGATTCGAAAAGAGTCTGTTGATTTATCTATTTTTGGCTTTAAGTTGCTATATTCTTATTTTGAGCGGCGTGATCTGGGGAGGCTGGCCGACCTGGTCATTACTGACAGTAGTTACGCTTCCTCTGCCTCTCATGGCTTACAAAGTTGGCCTGAAGAACCTGGATAATTGGCCATCTTTTCTACCGGCAGTTAAAAATACAATATTGATGAATTTTATTTTTTTAGTTATATTAAGCGTCTCATTCGTGGTTTGAAATGAAAAAAGAATTTAGAATAAAAAAAGTAAAGAAAAAACGAGAAAAAAACTTTTACCGGGAGTTATTTGAACTTCTTGCAGAAACTGCTGTATTTGTTTTTTTTGTCATGACCTTTGTCTTCCAGGCCTTTCAGATTCCTACTGGTTCTATGGAACCTACATTGCTCGTGGGAGATTTTCTCCTTGTCAATAAGATAGTCTATTATGAGCCTGTTTTATCGCTGGAGAAATTGATAATCCCCCGGAAAGAAATAAAGAGACATGATATTGTTGTTTTTAAGTGGCCGGATGATTTAAGAAAGGATTTTGTCAAAAGAGTTGTTGGCTTGGAGGGGGAAAAAGTTGAGATTAAGGATAAACAGGTTTTCGTAGACGATGTGCCTATATCTGAGGATTACAAGGTTCATATTGATAGCCAAGCCCGTGCCGGGGATGATTATTATTATTATAATAATTCTATAAAGGATAATTTCGGACCAGTGTTTGTACCTGCCGGTCACTGTTTTGTCATGGGAGATAATCGGGATAACAGCCAGGATAGCCGCAGCTGGGGTTTTTTAGATCTTAACTTGATAAAAGGGAAACCCTGGGTTGTCTATTTTTCATATAATGCTGAAAAGGATGCTTATAAAAAGACAGGTATGAAAGAAAGATTGAAAAAATTTGTAAATTTTATCATAAAAGCAAGATGGAATCGCCTGTTTAAAATAATTAGATAAAAACAAAGCCAGCCTTACCTTTATTCATATTGCAGGGGCTTGATCCTCAACCACACCTTTAATTATATAAGTGGATTTAGCTTTTGTATTGATTTGGTTTGTCTTTGTGTGGGAATGATTTTTCTTCTGTAGGGGCTTGATTCATCAAGCCCACCTTTTAAATTCTATAAATAACCTAATTTTTTAAATAAATTGCAGGCGCTTGTGACAGAAAAGGGGACAGGCTATTTTTTTAAGATCTGACCCCATTGACCGATGGCAAGGATTCGAATAATATATTGAATAGTGAAATACCCGCTTATAGCCTTGATGACAGATTTTGGGGAAGATGACTTTTTTGTGGCTTCGCTAAAAGGTGTTATCGCTAAAATCAATCCTTCAGCTCGAATAATCGACATCACACATCGCCTTCCCTCCTTTGATATCAAGGCGGGGAGCTTTATTCTATTTTCTTCCTTTAAATATTTTCCCGCCAGAACAATTTTTTTAGTTGTTGTTGATCCGGGAGTTGGCACCTCTCGGAATATCGTTTTGGCTAAAACAGAAAATTATTTTTTTATTGCTCCGGATAACGGAGTGTTAAGCTTAGTGTTAGAGGATGAAACAATTAAACAATTAAGAGAAGTCACAAATCAAGACTATTTTCTTCCAGAACTAAGCAGGACTTTTGAAGGACGAGACAAGATGGCCCCTGCTGCAGCCTGGCTTTCAAGAGGTATCTCTTGCGAGGAATTTGGGCCTGAAACAACTTCGTACAAAAAATCTTATGCGGAGAAACCGCAGATAAAAAGAGATGAAATAATTGGCCATATAATATACATAGATAAATTTGGCAATCTAATAACTAACATTCCAGAGAGAATGTTAGAACTTCTCCAGAAAAAAACGGGCAAGAAGACACTTAGCCTTTCCATTAATGATAGGGAGATTACTTCCTTTGAACAAAGTTACTCTTTTGGGAAGAAAGGAGAACTTCTTTTTCTTATCGGCAGCTTAGGACTGGTTGAGATTGCTGCGAAGGAGAGCTCTGCCGCTCAGAAATTAAAAATAAAAAATAGGGATAAATGTAAGATAATCGTAAGGAACGAATAATAAATTGAAAAAAGCATCACAGATGAAGCAGAAAGTAGTCATGGATAATTTTGAGGGTACCATCGAGCACATCACATACTACAGCCCTGATACAGGATACACGGTATTCAAATTTGTTCCTGAGAATGGGGAGTCTATGACGGTTATCGGTTCGTTCCCACCTTTATCTCCTGGAGAGGTGCTGAAGATAAAAGGGAAATGGGTAATGCATCCAAAGTATGGGCAGCAATTTAAGGTGGAAAGTTATCTTCCTGTCCTGCCCGCCTCAATCAAGGGAATCGAGAAATTTCTCTCTTCAGGCTTAATCAAAGGCATAGGGCCTGTATTGGCTCGAAGAATTATTAAGAAATTTGGAGATCGAACTATAGATATTCTTTCCAAGAATCCTGACAAATTGCAGAAAGTCGAAGGAGTGGGTCGTGTTAAATTGAAAGAGATAAAGAAATCCTGGATTGAGCACCAACATATAAGAGAGCTTATCATATTCCTTCAGGGGCATAATGTTTCCACTAATTTGGCTACAAAGATATACCGCCAATACGGAGAGAACTCTTTTAGTATATTGAAGACTAATCCTTATCAAGTCTGCCTTGACATCTGGGGGGTTGGCTTTAAGACTGCAGACAAGATGGCTTTGAAGCTGGGAATAAGTCCTTCTTCCGGGGAAAGGATAAAAGCCTATATTCGCTATCTTTTAGAAAAAGATAATGAGCGAGGACATGTTTTTTCTCTCCAGAATGATTTAGAAAAAAGCTGCAGGGAGGATCTTGAAGTCGAAGAAGAAAAGATAAAAGAGGCCATGCAGGAGCTTAAAAGACAGAAGTCAATAATAGCCGGAAAGGTTGATTCCGAGACGAGCATCTATTTTCCTTTTTTCTATAAAGCCGAGGAAGAAGTTGTCCGCTCTATTCATGGATTGTCTTCGCTTACATGTCTCACTCCCGATTTTGATATCAATAGCGCCATCTCTGATGTGGAGAAAGAATTATCCCTTGAATTCTCCTCCATGCAAAAGCGCGCCATAAAAGAGTGTTTCGATAAGAAAATCCTGGTCATAACTGGAGGTCCGGGGACAGGCAAAACGACCATCATTAAAGCTGTTGTTGATATTTTTCATAAATGGGGAAAAGGAGTTCTTCTGGCAGCCCCTACAGGGAGGGCAGCCAAGAGGTTGGCTGAAGCATCCCAGATGGAGGCGAAGACAATTCATCGGACTTTAGAATATAATCCCAAGCTCGGCACTTTCCGGCGTGGGGAGAAATCCCCCCTTACTGGAGATGCCCTGATCATCGATGAATTTTCGATGGTGGATTTGCCCCTTATGTATCATCTGCTAAAGGCAGTTCCATCCTCGATGCGCCTTATTCTGGTCGGTGATAAAGACCAGCTTCCTTCTGTTGGACCGGGGAATCTTCTTCAGGATATTATAGAATCGCAGAAAGTAGATGTTGTGAGGCTGGATGAAATTTTTCGCCAGGAAAAGGATAGTCTTATTGTCGTTAACGCCCATCGTATCAATCGTGGAGAGTCGTTAGTCTATCCTCCTCGGGGTGAAAAGGAAGCTGATTTTTATTTTATTCGTCAGGAGAACGAACAAAAAGTTTTCAGTACAATAATGAGTCTTTGCGGTTGGCGTATACCCAAAAGGTTTGGTTTGCACCCTCTTTCTCCCGAGATCCAGATCATAAGCCCTATGTACAGAGGTCTTGCTGGAGTTGATAATCTTAATTCAGAGATGCAGAAAAAGTTCAATCGTTTTCAAGAAGGCCTCAAAATCGGGAATCGGGAGATAAGAAGCCACGATAAGGTGATGCAGCTCAGGAACAATTATGAGAAAGAAGTCTTTAACGGCGATATTGGAGTGGTGTCCCATATTGATAAGCAGAAGTACCGAGTCTTTGTGGATTTTTATGGAAAGTCGGTCGTCTACGAAAGAGAAGAACTGGATGATCTTACTCTTGCTTATGCTGTCTCAGTTCATAAATCACAGGGCAGCGAATATCAGACAGTGGTCATGCCCCTTATTACCCAGCATTACATAATGCTTCAGAGAAATTTATTTTACACTGCGCTCACCCGTGCTAAGAAATTGAGTGTGATCGTTGGCTCATACAAGGCTCTCTACATAGCCATCAAAAATGATAAACCTGTTAATAGAAATTGCTTGGTGAAAGAAAAACTCATAAAAATATCTCAAGGTAAATTGTAAAGGCTTATTTCATCTTCTGCAGGGGCTTGATTGATCAAGCCCGCCTTTAAGGTAATATACGTACATTATACAAGATCAAAACACCATGCTGAAAATCGGAGGAAGAATTGAAATACGGAAGCCTTTCCGTTATATTCTTAAATGAGTAGTGCGCCTGTAGCTCAGTATGGATAGAGCGAGGGATTCCTAATCCCTAGGTCGTCGGTTCGAATCCGGCCAGGCGTACCAGCTTTTTCTCTTGAAATTCCTTCTTTTCATTTAGTCAACCGTATCCATAGTTAAGCAGGTTTAGGCATTATCTGTGACGCATTTGTGACGTGGGGAGAGGTCTGTTTGATTGTAAAGATTCACTTTTCTTCTGTAATCTGATATTAATATAGGGAAGATGTATAGCCAGGTTTAAAGGGGTTTATAGATGCCTTGGGATGATAGTCTACTTGATGACCAGAAGACAGCAGCTTCACATATCGGTAGTCATGCTCGGCTATTAGCTGGTCCAGGTACTGGAAAAACACTAACTTTAGCAAGACGTGTTGCCTATTTGGTAAGCGAACAGGACATACCTCCAAATCAAATATTAGCTTTAACTTTTACTCGTGCAGCGGCTTTTGAGTTACGCAAACGTATTGCGGATGCATTAGGGAGTCAACAAAATGATTTGCCACATGTTTCTACTCTGCATTCATTTGCTCTTCGCCAATTATTGCGTAATTCTGAGCGAATAGAAACTATTCCGAGTCCTTTGCGTATAGCTGACAATTGGGAAGAGCGTAACATTATCCTTGAAGACCTTAAAGTCATTTTAAACATGAATCTTAAAACGGTAAGGGAACGGTTTGATTTATTATCAGCAGATTGGCAAAAACTTGAAGCTGATGCGGAGGATTGGGAAGCTCGTTTTATTGACCCACAATTTTTGGGAGCATGGCGGCAGCATAGAACAGATTTTGGTTATACCATTCGCTCAGAGTTAGTTTATCAGCTCAAGCGAGCCTTAGAGCAGACAGAAGAGTTTTCCTTAGAATCTAGCTATTTATATTTGCTTATTGATGAATATCAAGACCTTAACCGTTGTGACCTGGCAATAATTTCTGCGCTTAGGGAAAGGGGGATTGAAATATTTGGGTCAGGTGATGACGACCAAAGTATTTATGGTTTTAGATATGCACATCCTGAAGGTATCCGTAGATTTATTAGAGACAACACTCCATCAACACCACTCACTCTTGGTACATGTGTTCGTTGTGACCGTAAGATAATTGATTTGTCATTGTTTGTAGCCAATCTAGACCCAAATCGCCTTGAAAAACCACTTGAGCCTTGTACTGGTGCTGGTGAAGGTGAAGCATATATCCTTAGATTTCAAAATCAGTATTCTGAAGCAAGAGAAGTAGCAAAAATTTGTAGACATCTTATTGATACGTATGAGTATGCTCCAAATGACATTTTAATTTTAATGCGAAGCGATAGAAGAAAAGTATTTTCCCGTGTGCTTAAAGATGCGCTCGAGACTCATGAAACTCCTGTTGCGGTTCAAGCTGAAGAAACTCCTCTTGACTTATCTGAAGGTAGAATTTTTCTTTCTTTTCTTCGTTTACTGGCTGAAGAAAATGATAGTTTAGCATTACGGACATTATTAATGCTAAGAGATAATCGAATAGGTCATGAGTGTATCTCTCAACTTTACACGCTCTCGTGTAGTAATAGTGAAACTTTTTCTATGACAGCTCATAAAATCATTAGTGAACCTGAGTTGATTCCTCGTCTTGGCGAGCGAATAAAAAATGAACTACAAGAGATTCAAAATGTTTTAGGAAGAAATAGAACAGCCTTTGAAGGTCTAAGTGATTCTTCGGAACAAAATGGCTTATTAGATGCTCTTCGCAGTTTAGCTGAGGATGTTATAGAGGATACTAATAGGAGAGTAGAAGTGCTTTCATTTCTGGAATCAATTATAGAAGAAGAAAATCCCGTCAATCATATAGATTTGTTAAAGACATTATCTACATCAACAGAGAATATGGAGCAAGAATTGGATTCAGAGAGCGTTAACATCATAACTATGCATAAAGCAAAGGGATTGACTGCAAAAGCTGTTATAATTATTGCTGGAGAAGATGAGTATCTACCAGGAAGGCAAGTTGGAGAACAGGAGGGGGATGCAAGACGCCTATTATATGTTTCCTTATCGAGGGCAAGGAATTTTTTAGTGATAACATATTGCGAGCATCGCACAAGACAACAAAGACATACAGGACGAACAAGTGGAAGGACACGCAGAACACTAACAAGATTTCTAAGAGATGCTCCTATTGCACCTATTAGTGGTCAAAGCTTTGTTGAGCAATTATAAAGTTATTCTGCAACTACAAGGATAAAGTATAAATAGATAGAGTTAACTGGAAGCCAAAGACCTTGAAGTCCTGGCTTCCCTGGATTAAAAAGAAACGCTGACCCTGGTATTGCTGAGGTTGAGGATGCGAAGAAGAGGCTGGCTGGGTTGAGGGAAATGGCGGACAAATGAAGAACCAATACTTCGCCGACATCAACGACTACCTGAAATACGGCATCTTAAGAGCGATTGCCAACTCCAAGCTCAAGATCTGCCTGTGCTGGATGCTGACCGAAGATGATAAAAGAAATGACGGCGGGAATATTAAGTACCTCCAGGATTCAGACAAGTGGCGCAAGTATGATCCCGCCCTGTTCGATGTAATGAAGTGGTCGATTGAAAAGAATAAAAGATCCATAGATGTTGTCGAAAAGAAATACCTGATTCCAGATGCCACTTATCACCCGACATTGCTTACAGATGACAGGGATGAAAGAAAACAGTATTTCAAAGAACTGACTGACATCTCTGCAGCATCCGATCTCATTTTTTTCGATGCGGACAATGGAATGGAGGTGAAATCGGTTAAGAAGGGGAACAAGAATTCCAGCAAGTATCTCTATTGGGATGAAGTTGAAAGATTTGCTAATACTCATTCCATCTTGGTTTTTCAGTATTTTCCTCACACGAACAAGGAGGAATTCGTTGAGGGGATAAGTCAGAGGCTCAAGGCAGTATCGTACTCAACATCGGTAACGGCATTGATTACTTCGCGTGTCGGATTCTTTCTGGTTCTGCATCCTTTACATGAGGGGAGGTTGAAGGAGGCTTGTCGGAAAGGAATGAAGAACTGGTATCCTCACATCAGTATTCATCCGGAAGAAGAATCGTCGTAACACTTCTATCCTTGATAATTTAGGTAATATCTAACCAAGTGAAAGACGCTGACCCGGGTATTCCTGAGGTTGAGGATGCGAAGAAGAGGCTGGCTGGGCTGAAGAGCAATTGAGGCGAGTGGAAGCCGAAGACCCTAGTGCCCTGGCCTCCCGATTCTGAAAAAGACAGCAGAGCTGGAAAAGCGCCTCAACAAGATAGACGAAGGAGGGGAAACTGTCACCTCCCGTTCGGGAGTGGCGGTGAGGGGAACGACACCCTCACCAACCCTAACTTTGCTGGTTTTTCTCTGTCAACGCGAGTCGGTAATTTTTTACGGAGAAAACGATCAAGGCCAGTAACAAAACGGCAAACAACGCACCGCACCAAAGCGAAAGGCACCACGCAAGACCTAGCCACAACCAAAGAGCGTAGACACCTGAGTAGAGGAAGAGAACTACGTTTGTCGCCGTAAGCAGTCTCCAGAATGATTTTTTTGGCGGTGGCCAGAGCTCAGGTGCTTTTGCGAAGTGAGCCGCCCAGTAAAGAGTTGCTCGGACCTCCATCACCCATAGAACGCCAGTGAACAGCATTGAGATGCATGCGATCAAGGTGCGAACCTTGACCGATGCGGCGAGTTCGATGGTTCCGCACCCGACAACAGCCGCCCCGGCGAGCGTCAGCCAAGCCATGAGAAGCGTGAGCTGCTTAAAGCGCATGTCGCCGTAAAACCTTAAATTCTCACCAATCTGGCTTCTTACAACTTCGTCTTGAGGCATAGTCACCTCCTCTTATTTTGGATTATCTTCTCTTGATTGAATACCCTAGGTGGTGCAATGACCGGAAGGTGGCGACAATCGCCGACGGTTCGACTAGTTCCTTAAGGCAGCGCCTGATCCAATCGTCGAGCGGGATTCGCCTCATCAGGATCACCTCACTCGTGTCTTGAACAGGTGCGTCGGTCCTCTTGCACCCTAGTCCTAAGAACATGAAGACCCGTGTCCATGAGTTTCGCGTGGCAATGAACTGGGGTGGACCGAGGTCGATCATAGAAGTCACGCGGAATCCTGTTTCTTCAAGCAACTCTCGTTTCGCTGTGGCGGCGACCGTCTCATCGTCGCGCTCGGTTGTGCCGGCTGGAAGCTCAAGGATTATCCTGTTGCAGCCCTGCTTGTACTGCTCAACAGCAATCACTTCGTTTGAGTCTGTAACAGGAAGGATGACTGAACAGTCCTTCTGCCCGAAGAGCGAATATTCCTCTTCCTCACCTGTGTGTGGGTTGCGAAACTTCTGCAAGACCAACTTCTTGTTGTACTTCTCAGCAAGAAGTGTTGGTGAGCCAACCTTATTCCACATTCGGGGTTTAGTCAACGCTCTCCTCCTTTGTCTATCATCGTGCCTGGCGTCAGCTGACGGTTGTGAGCTCACCCTCCGCGTCAGGCCATGCAGAATCCGCCTCACCATGAGACTGCCAAAACATGCAACAGCGCCCCTGATTACGCGCGCCGAAGGCGCGGTCGCGTGCAGCGACAAAGAGATAAGAATTTCCTTTTCTGCTTTGCTGGCTGAGTGAGCATCTTTGTCTTGATTCTCCCATCAATCATCGTTGGGAAGTATAAGTCTGGATAAAAAAGATGTCAAGGACGGCTTGAGAATGCCAGAAATCGCCCTGATGTGGTTCGAGGCGCAAAAGCCTCTCAAATCACTCATACTGCCCTCTATGATAAAAAAGGATCATGAAAAATAGTCGCTGCTGGCCTCGGCGGCCATCAAGAGTCCCTGATAGACTATGTGTGGCGGGGGAGGACGATTCTCGTTAGCAAATTTTCTCAATTGCTCTTCTAAATCCTCACCCCAGTCAAAATCACTTAATCAGCGATAACCGAACCAGGTTTACAGGGGTGAATTGGAGAAGTAGACATAATTAAGCAGGTTTAGGCATTATCTGTGACGTATTTGTGACGTGGGGAGAGGTCTGAATTACACGTTCCTGTGTGTCTATCACGTTAGACAAATTCGGACAGCTCTAATTATTTCGGCAATTAAAAAAGCAAAAAGCCCGCTCCCAAGGATTATCTTTGCTACTGATTCAAAATTCATTATTTAATCCCTCTATTTCAGGTCCGGGCCGAAGCCAAGAGCAACGTGAAAAATATACCACTTCTTTTTCTCTCTTAATCAATATCAAATAAGCTGCCCCTATTTTCCTTCTCACTCACTCAAACGCTCTTTGAGTTTTTCGCGGAACTTCTTAAACGGCTTTTTCCCTGTGCTGAGAAGATTAGCAGTCCCTGTATTATACACGCAAAAGACTATAATCTCTTCTTCATCACTCTCGAGAACAAAGTTCCATGCAGAAGAAACATCTTCTACGTCATAAAATACACTACGTCTCTTTTGAGCAAAAATCGTGCCGCTTTCCTTATCGCTTTCCTTGATCTGGAATTTCTGCGATATCAATGTCCGAGTTGTAGCCTTCCAAACCTCATCAAAGGTTTTTCCTGTGATTGTAATTTCAGCTTCCTTGTTCTTCATCTCTTGTGTGACCTCAAACTTAAACTCTGCCTGAACAAATACGACATTAATAAAAGTTAAAAACAATAAACATGCAATTAATTTTCTCATTTTTCCCTCCCCATAATAATATATGGATGTCATATAAACTTGTCAACTTACCCTACCTTTCCCATGTATGCTCAAATCGTGGCAAATCTAATAAACCATCTATATAGAACCCAGGCTCAATAACACTCTCCTATTCCATCTCCTGTATCTCTTCTCCTCTCTAAGAAGTTCTCTATGGGCTTATCCCTGTTCCATTGGTCTATATAGATTAGGATCGTGGCAATAGCTTATATCCCACCTAAGACACTACACACTCAATTACACTCCATGATGCTTAGATGATAGTGCTACATTATATATGAAGCCCAAGAGGTTGTTTCCTTTCCCTTGTTTAGCTAATTATAAAACATAAGCACTTTAAATATATTTAAGTGTATACCATGAACAGACTGTCACACCTCCCTTGTGTGCCTTGAATCCAGGCATATTTTACACATAGGTTAAAGGGATGATCCTTGCGTGTCGTAGAATAACCATTATGTCAACTAGCCACCTCAAGAGAAAAGGGTTTTTGTTTCTATCCCACATTATTCCCAGGCTAACGGGATGAAGTCCCTAGAATCTACCTTTATTTGGTAGGGGTAGAGGTTAATACCATGCTATTTAAGGGGTGAAGTGGGATATTAAAAACCACGTGAATCTTCAATGTCAGAGATTTCTCAAGGCTCTACCCTGTTGCACTCCTTGTGATGATGCAAATCCCCCAACCACAATCTTCAATCCCCTATTGCCCTGGTGTGTTAGATCGTCCCATATGGAGATACCTTGTCCCTATCTATACTGTTATGTAAGCCTATTGCTGTGATTAGAGACGGGCATCCCCGATTGTCCTACCCCCCTCTGCTTACCCCAAGAGGGAGTCATTCTCCCCCAAGTGGTTTATTGTTAAAGATAGGTAGCTCATCGGCGTAAGTACTATTTTCAGCATATGAAGCACCTTGAAATCAGAGACTTAGAACAACGGGGTCATTACCATTCCCCAAGAAAAAAAATACCAGGAAAAAAGTTACATATCACAAGAGTAGCATATCAGACTGAGTAATACTTTCTAAGACTTAGTATATATACGAAGTCATGAAAGTATTAAGGTTAAAGAGGCGTTGACAATATTCTTTAATTAGGATTACAATTAGCAGGCACCAGGGGAGGTAAAAATGAGAAAAGCTTTATTGGGAACTTTAATCATTCTTCTTGTATTGCCATTCTATTCATGTAAAAGCCCAGCATCGCCAGAGATATTGCCGAAAGCAATATTGGAAATCAGCATGGAGTATGAGCCAGTTGTTTTTTCTTATAATTGGCTACTTGAATCTTGGTGTATTATTAATTGTATTATTTTACTTGAAACAAATGGCGTAGGTGGAAACATTAGTTTCATGAAAGCAGAGATGATGTATCAAGGTGTAGTTTATGAAACGAAAAGCTTTATTGACAATTACAATTTTAATGCTCATGAAAGCATGGCTCGTTGTGAGTTTGGTTGTACAATTTATGAATATGATACAATGAGAATAACTGTACAGGGTGTAGATAGTAATGGCTATACAATTAACGTCTCAAAAACTTTTGATGTTTATTATGATTAGAGGCAGCGGAAGCCAGCTTTACCTAGCCTCCCGATAGTGTAAATGACGCCAATGGGGATAGTCACCTCATTAATGAAAGACGATTGGGAATAAGAGAAATTCTCAGCAGCGGGGGAAATAAAATGAAAAAACTATTAGCTGTATTTATTATTTTAGGTTCTTTTCTAATTGGCTTTTTATGTGGAGTTTTAATGTCAAATAGATACTCAACTGAAACTATTAGAAAGGGGTTTAGAATTATAAAGACTGATAAACTGACTGGAAAAATAGAAATTTATGATTATAATTCGACTCAAGGAAGATATCTTAAAAAAACAGAAATTAAAAATTAATTGAATAAGCTTAATTAGTAATTATTTTTGTATTTTATTATTCTCCCAAAATCCAAAATCCTAGTGTCATAACATCACTAATTTTGTATATATGATTAAGACTTTTATCCTCCCATTTTATAAATTCATCTAACTGATCTAGAGGCCTAGAAAATTCTTCTTTTTCTCTTTCTGGTGATTCCTTCAAATTGTTAAAAATATTTTTAGCTAAGACATAATATTTTGTTTTTTTGTATTTATTTCTGATGAGTCTTAATATATCAGGTGAAGGAGCAGATTCCTTTTCCCATTTAAAAATATCTAATACTCCAATTTTGTCTAACTTTTTTGAAAACCAATTAAGAAGAATTTCCATATTAATCCAGTCTACTTTACTTCCCCTTCTCATAAAATAACTCCAGATCAATATTACTAAATTTATTAGCTTTAAATACATTCGAAATTGTGCTGGTTCAAGTGCATCTTCTTTCATATAAGATGTATGTTCTTGGTATCTCTTGAATTGTTTATTAATCACTGAATTAAAAGAACTAAGTTTAAAATATTTGATAATAAATTTCTTTCTTTCAGAAGGAGTCCATTTAATTATTTTTGCAGGTCTTAAGCTATTATATAATCCATACAAGTCTATTTCAGATGAATAATCATCAAGCAATTCAATAATTTTCCTCTTTAAATTTTCTAGTTGTTTTATTCTCTTTTCGATGAATTGGAATACTTTCTCTTCCTTTTTTGAGATGTGCCAGGTATATACATGAAGCAAGCTCGATTCAAATTCCCAAATTCCATATCCATAATTTTCTTTCAGAAAAGAATCTATTTCTTTTTCTGTAAAGTTAGGTTTAATTCTTTGCTTCATTTCTTCCCCCTAAAATCCGTATCCCTTTTAATTTTAAAATAATCAAAAGTGCATCTCGCAGGTTCAATAATTTTAATTTAAAATTTTATTTTACTCAATTAATATTAG
>LAZR01000928.1_pt1 | contig 19972 bp, 20 predicted proteins | sample 329461 | NCBI WGS metagenome assembly LAZR01 (sample SAMN03002196, study PRJNA259156) | marine sediment metagenome | biome: sea floor; feature: Hydrothermal impacted sediments; material: marine sediment; isolation source: Loki non-amplified sample from Loki's castle hydrothermal vent sediment ...
TGCTTTTGCACTCGCGCCATTGCAGGTGTATCTTCAACTATTAGTATTTTTCGCGTCACGTAACACCTTGTTTATATTTTGCAAAATGATTTGCTTATATAAGTTGTAACTGTTAAAACGCAAAAAAGCAAATAACTTAAGTACTTACAGGTTATCAGCTTCTGAATAATACTCTTGGCTAATTGGTGCTGGTCCTGACATTTTTGAGCGGCCAAACAAGGTATGAAACTTACTTTTGCAGGTCGTTAGCTTTAAATATTTTACCCAAGCACGTTCAATTGGGTTAGTAGGTTCTTGTGAGCCAGTGACTACTGCTACAAACTGTTCTTGATGTTCGTTTTGCGGCTCAATTGTTTTGCTATATAAGCCTCTTAAAACAACACCGTGTTGTTCTAATATACTGGCTTCTAATAAGGTGAAGTTTCCGCTGCGGCCAAAACCACGTGGAAAATTCTGATCATCATAAAATTGACGTTGGCTAACAAATGCTTGGCGTAGTAATGAAATGTTATTGCTCATAGCTTTATCCTCATACCCTATTAATTAGCTGGAGTATGATGCAAGTTTGGCAATTTATTAAACAAATTATTTTTATCGTGAGGATAAAAAATTGGATATCGATTTATTAAAAACGTTTGTTGAAGTAGTGCGTACGCGTCACTTTGGTAAAGCGGCCGAAAACCTTTATATTACGCAGTCTGCAGTGAGCTTTAGAATTCGCCAATTAGAGCAAGGGCTTGGTGTTAATTTATTTATACGTCAGCGCAACAATATTCAACTTACAGCACCTGGCGAGCGCTTATTACCGCACGCGCAAATGATTATTACGGGCATGCAGCGCGCCAAAGTTGATGTTGCGCTTGCCGATAATATGCATAAGCAAATTAGCTTAGCAGGAACGCCTAATATTTGGGATGCTTTTTTACAGTTTGGTATAACAAATATTGTATCGGCGATGCCGGGCGTGTCGTTGGTTGCAGAAGTTAAAGCACAACAAGAAAGCACTCGACTATTATTAGAGCGCACGCTTGATTTGGCAATATTGTTTGATCCACCAAAAGTAGACGAGTTAGTAGTAGAGCGAATTTGTGAATTGCCCATCATTCCAGTAAGCGGATATGACACAGCAACGAACGAAAACTTTTTTGATAATCAATATGTGTATGTTGATTGGGGAACTACTTTTTCTCTTTGGCATGCACGCCAGTTTACAGGAAAAACGCCTCCTTACTTTAGAACTAGCACAGGACGTATTGCACTTGATTTAATACTGCAATGTGGTGGTAGTGCATTTATACCTCAAGTATTGGTTGAAGGGCATTTAGAAAAAGGTGAGTTGTTTCATGTTAAAGGGGTAGAAAACACCTCAAGAGACGTATTTATTGCGTACCACAGAGACAACGAGCAAAAAGAGCTAATAGAAACCTTAGTTAATTTACTTTCGCAAATGACGCCAAGCTTGTCTTTAAAGCAAAGTAAGTAAGAGAGACCATTTATTAAACTTTCATGTTATTTTGATTTCATATTTAATGCATTTTTATTAATAAAAAAAGACATTAATATTTCCATTGTAATATTACTGTCATTTAGCGGTGACAAAATGCAGCAGTTTTAAAAATTAGTCTTTTGTGATTATCCAAGGAAATAACATGAAATTTGTAAAATCGAGCTTATGCTTAGCACTATTAAGTGGTTTATCTTTTAATGCACTTGCCGACGTAGACATTTACGGTAAAGCGAATGTAACAGTGCAATCATCAGATGATGGCGAAGGGTCTTTTACTGAGATAAAAAGTAATGCATCCCGTCTTGGTGTTAAAGGTTCTGAAAAAATAAATGATAGTTTAGAAGCGGTATATAAGTTTGAGTTTCAAGTTGATGTGTCTGATGCTGATTCAAAAGGCGATAACGACGATAACATTTCTGCGCGTAACCAATACGTTGGTTTAAAAGGTGCGTTTGGCCAAGTAGTTATTGGTCGTAACGATACTGCGCTTAAGCAATCTCAAGGCAAGTTGGATTTATTTAACGACCTTGAAGGCGACATTAAAAATGTATTTAAAGGTGAAAACCGCTTAGGAAATACAGTTAGTTATTCATCAAACTCATACGAAGGCTTTAAAGTACTTGCTACTTTTGTAGCTGAAGATGATGTAGACGCTGATAATGGTTACTCAATGGCAGTGACCTACGGTGACGTGGCACTTAAAAAGAGCGCGGTATACGCCTCTATTGCAGCCGATAGCGAAGTAAATGGCTACGATGTAGTGCGTGCATCAATCCAGGGTAAAGTTGAAAACTTTAAATTGGGCGCAATGTACCAAACACAAGAAGCAGTAGATGGCAGCGCAGAAGCGGATGGTTACTTGCTAAATGCTGCTTACAGCATGGGTAACAACACATTTAAAGTGCAATATCAAGATATGGACTTTGACGACAGCGACGATAAGTCAGCAATTTCAGTTGGTCTTGATCACAAATTAAATAAAAACATTAAAGTATTTGGTTTTTACTCAAGCTTTGATGTGGACAACAACGTTGACCAAGACTACGTAGGCTTAGGTATTGAATACAAGTTTTAACGGCAGGGCGTGTTTATCTTTGGTGGTTGAATTTGCAGCAGTGTGTTTGGTTTTTAGGCAAGGCAGAGTCTGTGAAATGTGGTTATTCCTCATAAATAGGCGATAACGTAGCATAAATACCAAACATGCGCTGCCCTCAGGGTTCTTTCTAGGGACGATTTACTCTTTGTTGCCTACATGGATGTAGGTAAGGGGCGTGAGCAGGACGCGGAAGCTTTGCTCGGTTTTTACTTAGCCCACTAGGTTACAAACCTCGCGCCGCGATTTAATCGCCCCTAGATTGAACAAATTTAAATCCACAAAGGTCAACACGCCCTAGTTAAAACACTCCCTTTTTAACCGCACTCTTTTGAGTGCGGTTTTTTTTGCTTTAAATTATTTACTTAGCCGCCCATAATAGAGCTTCATTTGGAATGAGGTGCGAGTCCTCGACTGTTCCCGCAACTGTAAGCAGCTGAGCTGTAAGTCAGATACAAATGGTATAATACCAATTTTATTAAAAACATGATCTTTCTAGCGAATTAAATAACTTACTAACTTTGTTAAAAATTATTCATATATAACAACTATATGTCATAATTTCCGCCTTGTTATTAAGCTATTTATTTGTTGCTGTAATAGCTCACTAATTTAATGCAATTGGTATGATTTTTTTTAACGAGCGGGTTTACTCATTTTTTTCTTGTAGTGCATTAGTATTTTTATCGCATTTTTAGTGAGTTTAACCTAGCCTAGGACTGACTATTGCACACTCAAACGCCATTAAATACACCATTACTAAACGTTAAAAACGTATCGTGGGATATTGGCAATAAAACGATTCTCAAAAAAATAAACCTTAAAATAACCACAGGTAAATTTGTTGGTTTGATTGGCCCCAATGGCGCAGGTAAATCGAGCTTATTGCGTTGTTTATATCGTTTTAATAAACCTAGTGATGGCGTTGTAGAGTTTAACAACACCGACATTTGGCAGCTAAAAAGCGATGAGTACGCAAAAAAAGTAGCGGTTGTTTTACAAGAAACCCCGTCGCAATTTAACTTAAGCGTATTTGATGTTATTGCGCTTGGGCTAACGCCTCATAAATCGCTATTTAGCTCAGTAACTAACACTGATAAACAAAAAGTTATTCAAGCTATCAATACCGTAGGGTTGGCAGATCATAGTGATCAAAGCTTTGAATCACTCTCAGGCGGTGAAAAGCAACGTGCCTTGATAGCCCGCGCCATAGTTCAGCAACCTCAACTGTTAATAATGGACGAGCCAACTAGCCATTTAGATGTTAAATACCAAATACAGGTAATGGAGCTTGCTAAATCGTTGGGTGTAACGGTGTTTGCATCGTTTCATGATTTAAACTTAGCCTCTGCAATGTGCGATGAACTAGTGGTTATTAAAAATGGTGAAATTACGAATTCAGGCGCACCAAGTGAGGTATTAACCGAAAACATGCTAGGTGAGGTTTTTGGTGTCTGCGCCCAAGTAAATAACCACCCGCAAATATCGAAGTCGGGAAATAGCATTCCTCATATCACTTACTTTTATGGTTACAAATAATATGAGCACTGTTAATACTCGCCAATCACTTGCGCTATTTATAAGTGCTGCAGCTGCTTTATTTAGCTTATTTGCAGCACTTAGTTTTGGCGCAGCAGATACCTCACTACAAGATGTACTTAATAGTTTTTTGCTCTCAAATGATGCCTCTTTTAATACGCGTATTATTTTTGAACTAAGAATGCCACGCACATTACTCGCTTTTTTAGCAGGCTCTGGCTTAGCCATTGCGGGGCTTATTTTGCAAACGGTAACGCGCAACCCCCTAGCCGACCCTTACTTATTTGGTATATCTTCGGGTGCCTCATTTGGCGTGGTGTTACTTATGGCGCTAGCAGGTATTAGTGCAGGTTTTATGTTATCGGCAGCAGCGTTATTAGGTAGCTTACTCGCTATGAGTTTATTAATTCTTATTGCAGGTAGGCAGCAAAGTGCACAGGTAGAATCAATGCTATTAGCTGGCGTTGCTCTGTCGTTTTTATTTAGTGCGTTTACCAGTTTGTTGCTTTATTGGAGTGACCCTCAGGCGGTAGCCGCTATTTTATTTTGGACACTGGGCAGCTTTGCTCGTGCGCAGTGGGCTACGCTTTGGTTGCCTTTATTGGTAATTACATTGTGTACGTTTGTAATGCTGAGCTTTAGAAGACAACTCAATGCCATGTTACTTGGCGATGAAAGCGCAATTACATTAGGTGTCAGGGTCCAGCGCTTTAGAATACTTATGCTAGTTTTAAGCTCATTAATTACCGCTGTGCTGGTGGCTATGTGTGGTGGTATTGGGTTTGTAGGATTAATGGTACCGCATATTGTGCGCTTTTTTATCTCCCAAGGCACCATCGCGGGATTGCTTGTAACCAGCTTAGTGGGCGGTACATTTATGGTGTGGGTTGATGTACTTTCGCGCTCCTTACTAAAAAACCAAGAATTGCCTGTAGGCGTTATTACCGCTGCTATTGGTAGCGTGTTCTTTTTAAGTTTATTATTTTTTAGAAAGCGAAGGGTGTAATTCCATGAAAACATTAATGGTTCAAGGCACTACATCAGATGCTGGTAAAAGCACCCTAGTTGCAGCCCTCTGCAGAGTGTTTGCTAAGCGAGGGGTAAAGGTTGCGCCTTTTAAACCACAAAATATGGCACTTAATAGCGCGGTAACAAAAGATGGCGGAGAAATTGGCCGTGCGCAAGCCTTGCAAGCAATAGCCGCTAAAGTCGAGCCCGAAATAGACTTTAATCCTATTTTACTTAAACCTAATAGCGATACGGGCGCGCAAGTTATTATTCATGGAAAAGCCATTAGTAATATGGAAGCGGGCAAATATCACGACTATAAAAAAGTGGCGATGGATGCGGTAATTACCTCACATAACCGCTTAGCTAAACGCTTTGATTTACTCCTTGTTGAAGGGGCAGGGAGTCCTGCTGAAATAAACCTGCGTGAAAACGATATTGCCAATATGGGTTACGCCGAAGAGGTAGATTGCCCTGTTATTATCATTGCTGATATCGACAAAGGCGGCGTGTTTGCACATTTGGTAGGTACACTTGCTTTGCTAAGCGAATCAGAACAGGCACGAGTAAAAGGCTTTGTTATAAACCGCTTTCGAGGCGATATAAGTTTGCTGCAAGGTGGGCTTGATTGGCTTGAAGAATACACAAACAAACCCGTACTTGGCGTATTACCTTATTTGCACGATCTTGCGCTTGATGCTGAAGACGCCGTCGCCATTGATAATAGTGTAACCAACGCCACAATTAATATTGCAGTGCTACTTGTTCCCCACATTAGTAACCATACTGATTTTGATGCACTGCGTTTGCACCCCAATATTAATATAAATTATGTGCGCCACACGCAAACTATCCCAGACGTTGATCTGATAATTCTCCCAGGCAGTAAAAATGTACTGGGCGATTTAACCTTTTTGAAAAATGAAGGCTGGGACACTCAAATTAAACGCCACTTACGCTATGGTGGCAAAGTACTTGGCATTTGTGGCGGCATGCAAATGCTGGGCAATACCATTAACGATCCTGATGGTATTGAATCGTCATTAAAGCAAGTAAATGGGCTTGCTCTATGCGACTTTGAAACCACGCTGACAACGCAAAAAGTATTAACTAAAATAACCGCTACACTACTTTTAAATAACCAACAAACACCGTGTAGTGGTTACGAAATACATGCAGGAATTAGCCAAGGTGCAGCGCTTAATAAGCCATTTATAACCTTTAATAAAAGCCACCCAAATGGCTTTAAAACAGATGGTTTTATTAGCGATGATAATGCCATTGCGGGCACCTATTTACATGGCTTGTTTGATGAAGCCGATGCTACATCGCAAATTTTAAAATGGGTAAAACCAGGCGCCTCAATTAATCCAATTAGTATTGCCACTCATCGCGAGCAGCAGTTAGAACGATTAGCAACCATGTGCGAAACGCATTTAAATATACAGCAAATTATCTCGATTTATGAAGGGCACAATAATGACTGAACAAAACAATGATAAACACCAAAAACGCCAACAAAAAGTAAAAGAACAAGTGGATGCGCGCGTTGCAGCCGCGCAAGATGTAAAAGGTATTTTTCAGGTAATTACCGGTAACGGTAAAGGTAAATCAACTTCGGGCTTTGGCGTTGTAGCTCGCTGTGTTGGGCATGGTAAAAAAGCAGCCGTTTGCCAATATATTAAAGGTACTTGGGAATGTGGCGAGCGTAATTTATTACAAGGTGCAGGCGTTGAGTTTGTTGTAATGAACACCGGTTTTACCTGGGATACGCAAAATAAAGAAGCCGATACCGCAGCCGCGCAAGCAACATGGCAAGAGTCAAAACGCATGCTTGCTGATAGCAGTATTGATTTAGTATTACTCGATGAGCTTACGTATATGGTGACCTACGGCTACGTTGATTTAGATGAAGTAGTAACAGCGCTTAATAACCGCCCGCCAATGCAGTCAGTTATTATTACCGGGCGTGCAGCGCACCGTACTTTAACCGACCTTGCCGACACCGTAAGCGAAGTACGTAATGTAAAACACGCATTCGACTCAGGCATAAAAGCGCTCGAAGGGTTTGATTACTAATGTTTAAAGCGTTTTTTATTGGGCTGCTGCTTTTTAGTGTATTGGGTGATGCACTTGCAGAGCAGACCAAGGATTCTAAAAAACTGCGAATAATCGCGCTTGCACCACATATAGTCGAAAACCTATTTGCCATAGGAGCGGGCGATAATATTGTGGGCACGGTTGATTACGCCGACTATCCTGCTGAGGCTAAAAGTATTGAGCGCATAGGCGGTTATTACGGTATCTCACTTGAAAAAGTGTTAGCGCTTAAACCTGATTTAGTAATTGCGTGGAAAAGCGGGAATCAAAGCGAAGATTTAGCCCAAATAGAGCGCCTAGGTATAAAAGTATATTTGAGTAATCCCACCACAATCGCTGGTGTAGCCGATGAATTACTTACTTTTGGTGAATTTACAGGGAACATTAAGCAAAGCCAGCAAGCGGCAAATGCATTTAAACATAAGCTAAATGGTATTGTTAAAAGCCAGCAAGATAAAAAAAATATTACCGGGTTTTATCAGTTATGGGCTGAGCCCATGATGACAGTTAGTAAAAATACATGGATAAGCCAACTGATTGAAACATGCCATGTAAGTAATGTGTTTGCACAGAGCGTTACAGATTACCCGCAAATTAGTATCGAAAATGTCATTGTTACTAAGCCACAAGTTATTATCATCCCTGATGAAAAATCAAAAACACCACAGCCGGTTGTTAATTGGCAAAAGTGGCCAGAAGTGCCCGCTGTTAAAAATGATCAATTTATTAGCGTGAAAGCCGATTTATTACATCGTTTTACTCCGCGGATGCTAGATGGACTCGCGGATATGTGTGATAAAATAGACGCATCACGTAAACAGATTAAGAGTACACAATGAGCGATTGGGCTACATTTTTAGAAAGTGAATTACAGCAATCTTACATGCAGGAAACGTTAGAGACTGTGGCTAATCGCCGCAATGAAGGTGTTGCTGTTTATCCGCCTGAACCTCAAGTATTTAGCGCTTTTGATGCCACAGCGCTAAATGACATCCGCGTTGTAATTTTAGGACAAGACCCATACCACGGAGAAGGGCAAGCGCATGGCTTGTGTTTTTCGGTATTGCCTGATGTAAAAAAGCTGCCGCCGTCGCTTAAAAATATGTATAAAGAGTTAGCTACCGATATTAGTGGGTTTATTACTCCTGAGCATGGTTACCTGCAAAGTTGGGCAGATCAGGGTGTATTTCTACTCAATACAGTATTGACCGTTGAGCAAGGTCAAGCGCATTCTCATAAGCATTTAGGATGGGAGCAATTTACCGATAATGTAATAGCGCATATTAATAAACACTGCGAAGGTGTGGTATTTATTTTATGGGGTGCACATGCACAAAAAAAAGGTAAAGGCATAGATAGCGCTCGCCATCATATTTTAAAAGGGCCACACCCATCGCCGCTTTCGGCGCATAGAGGCTTTTTTGGCTGTCAGCATTTTTCAAAAACGAATGAGCTATTACTAGCCCAAGATGAAAAACAGATTAACTGGCAGGTGTAAATAACCTGGGCTCTGAATAATAAATTTATCTCATGCAGCTATTTTCAGCGCATTAAAAAAGGCTTCCATATATCGGAAGCCTTTTTGTTTAGTTGGGGCGTATTGAATTAAAAATCGAGCTCTTCAATCGCAATACTGTCTGTAAAGTAGTCTAGTTCTTGTAGTTCTTTACGTAGGCGTTGTTTGTCTTTTATTGCTTCTATTTCACGCCATTTTCTTTTTTTATTTTTCTGGGAGGTTTTCCTTGTTGTATCTGGTCCTTCTAATATCTCTAATATATCGTTTAGGCTATCCATGAACTTCTCCTATTGATTTTATTGACCTCAAGAATACCTATACCACAGGCATAACTAAAATAGAACAAAAAAGTGACAGTTATGTTACGGGGATGTGATGAGTTGATGAAGGTTTATACAAAGATTATATGGAGGAGTAGCGTATTTTAGGCATAAAAAAACGCCGCTATTGCGACGTTTTTTAAAACACGATTATAGCAAATTACATTGCTTTAAAGCGCGCCTCTAGTTGTTCTTGTGCATCAGCAAAAGAGCGAATACCTTCAGCTAGTTTTTCAGTAGCCATAGCATCTTGGTTATGTAACCAACGGAACTGTGCTTCTGTAAGTGGCTCTGGTTTTGGCTCTTGTGAAACATCGCTTTCAAGCAAATATTCTTGTGCGCCTTCAAGGTTACCTAAATCTTCTAAAAGATTAGGGCTAATAGTTAGCTTGTCACAACCTGTAAGTGCAATAATTTCGCCTGTATTACGGAAACTTGCACCCATCACAACTGTTTTGTAGTCATGGCGTTTGTAAAATTCAAAAATGCTGCGTACAGACTGAACACCTGGATCTTGTAGCGGATCGGTTGGTTTTTCCATACCGTTAGCAACGTGCCAATCTAAAATACGGCCAACAAATGGCGAAATTAGAAATACGTTTGCATCAGCACAAGCACGGGCTTGGGCATCGCTAAATAATAAAGTAAGGTTACATTTAGTCCCTTCTTTTTCTAGCTGCTCAGCGGCTTTAATACCTTCCCATGTAGACGCTACTTTAATTAAAATTTTGTCTTTGCTTACACCTTCTTTTTCGTAAAGGCTAAGTAGGGTATGTGCTTTATCAATTGTAGCTTGTGTATTAAACGAAAGGCGTGCATCTACTTCAGTAGAAATATAACCAGGTACAATCTCGCTAATTTCTTTACCAAGTAATACGGCAAAGTAATCACATGCTAGTTCAAGTTGTTTAGCAGGCTCTTGCTCGGTTTCTTTTGCGTAGCTCCAAGCTTTATCTAGGTAAGGCTTATATGCTTCAATCTCGCTCGCTTTTAATAAAAGTGACGGGTTTGTAGTTGCATCTTCTGGTTGATGCTTTTTAATAGCTTCAATATCACCAGTGTCGGCCACAATAGATGAATGTTGTTTTAGCCTTTGTAGAGCTGAAGTCATTTGCTTTCCTCATTCCAAGCAAGTTAAAAGAAAAATCTAATCACTCTTAATATATACAATCCATACTGCAACAGTGTGACAATGCTTGATAGGTCTTATGTCCTGATCAATAAAAAAACGGCAATGCATGGGTTATTAAGAGAGGATTTATTTAAACAAAACGTGCTTTTCGTTTCATTTAATGTTGAAATTGACACTAAATAAATTACAAGTCAATAGCTAACTATGATCACTGTTATTTCACCTGCAAAAAATCTTGATTACGAAACGCCACCCGCAACAGACAAGTTCACTCAGCCTGAATTACTAGAGCACAGCGAAGAGCTCATGAAAGTATGCCGTGAACTAACACCAGCGCAAATTGGCAGTTTAATGAAAATTAGCGACAAGCTATCTGGGCTTAACGCAGCACGCTTTAGTGAGTGGGCACAGCCGTTTACACAAAGTAATGCTAAACAAGCCGCACTTGCCTTTAATGGCGATGTATATGGCGGTTTAGATGCAAGTACGCTTAAAGCTAGCGAGCTTGATTACGCACAAAACCACTTACGTATCCTTTCGGGTTTATACGGCTTATTAAAACCACTTGATTTAATGCAAGCTTACCGCCTTGAAATGGGCACCAAGCTTGAAAACTCGCGTGGCAAAAACTTATACGAGTTTTGGGGCAGCGTCATAGCGAATAAACTAAACGACGTATTAAAAGCACAAGACGCACAATATTTAGTTAACCTTGCTTCAAACGAATACTTTAAAGCGGTAGATAAAAAAGCATTAAATGCACAAATTATTACCCCACACTTTAAAGACTGTAAAAACGGTCAATATAAAGTTATTAGCTTTTACGCTAAAAAAGCACGCGGCATGATGGCGCGCTACATTATCGAAAATAAAGTAACGCAGTTAAGTCAACTTAAAGAGTTTACTGTGGCGGGTTATTACTTTAGCCCAGAGGCAACAGCCAAAGAGCTTGAGCCGGTATTTATGCGCGACGAACAAAATTAGGTTTATAAGCTTAAATAGAAATTTTAAAAGCCATGCATTGCATGGCTTTTTTGATGTTGGCGTTATATTTGCAATCTCATCTAATATTAATGAGAACACTAATTAAATAGGTGCAAATAAAATGATCAGCATTCCGTCAATTGGCGAAGCAGAAAAACTAATAGAAGAAAAGCTCGGAGGGTGGTTTGATGTTGTAATAAGTCATATCCCTAATTTTATAGTTGCGATACTGATCGCAATTGTGTTTTCAATATTGGCACGCTTTGCTGGCAAGCTGATGAAAAATGTATTGCGCCGCTCTCTCGACTCAACACAAATTGCCGACTTAATGGCGTCAATTTTTAAAGTTATTGTGTTGTGCATAGGTTTATTTATAGCGCTCGATTTTGTTGGGCTAAAAGGCACCGTAACTTCGTTACTTGCTGGTGCGGGTATTGTGGGTTTAGCCATTGGTTTTGCGTTTCAAGACATGACCGAAAACCTAATTGCAGGTATAGCAATGGGTGTACGTAAGCCATTTAAAACAGGTGACGTAATAGAAACCGATGATGTGTTTGGTTCAATACATTCTATAAACCTACGTAACACGCTAATAGAGAGCTTTTATGGGCAGTTAATACTGGTACCAAACAAAGTATTATTTAGAAACGTACTAAAAAATTACACCACGCTAGGTGTTAGGCGCATAGAAGTACCCGTAGGTATTTCGTATGGCGACGACATAGAAAAAGCAAAAGACGTTATAGTCGAAAAAATAAATGAATTTGACTTCGTAATACGCAAAGACGAAACCGCAGTATACGCCGAAGGTTTTGGTGACAGCAGCATTAACTTACTGGTATGGTTTTGGATTAAATACCCAGGCGAGCCTGACTTTATGACGGTACGCCACAAAGGTGTTGTTGCCGTTAAGCAGGCACTTGATGAAGCTGATATTAGTATTCCATTCCCAATTCGTACTTTAGATTTTGGTATTAAAGGGGGCGAAAAACTCGATGCTATGATAAGCGATAAAATAAGCCAGCAATCATCAAATAAAGACAGTGGCGACGGTACTGACTCTAGCCAAAGTGAGTAATTTAGTTAAAGCTCATTAGGCAAAAGCATTGGGAAATAGTTACTTACCAACAGCGCATTTTTACAGAGTAAAAATGCGCTTTTTAGACATTTTATAAAATAAAGGATATTTCTAATTTTAAAGTTAAGTCCCTTCATATAAGTAAAAGTTAAGTCCCTTCATATAAGTATAAATTATCATTTTCCAATAAGAGCGCAATAAATAAACTTGTAACCATTACAAATACATAAACAACGAGGTGTTTGGATAATAAATGCATTTTAGTGGTTTTATGTTCCTATTTTGTTTGTTTCCCTCTGTAAATTCGGTTTTTTTGAATAAATAAATTTATTTTTAGCTTTTGGTAGGCTAGATTTAACTTAACTGCTCTTTATTTAGTAAATACAAATGCCAAGCAAGAAAGAAAGTTCAGCTTTTCAAACGAGTCACTGGAGTTTAAAAACCAAGCTAACATTAATTTTCCTACTCGTAGGGATAATACCCGCCCTCATAATTACTACAATTTCTACATTACAATCAAAATCACGCGTCGAATACAATACATCTCAGTCGCTTGAGGCGATTAATCAAATAAAAAAAACTCAGATCGAAAATTATTTTAATCAAAAAAGGGCAGATATTGAGCTTTTGGCTTTAATTGTTCCGCAGCTTAAGGAAGACAACTATGATCGCTTTTTTACAGAATATATACAGAAGTATGACTATTACGATGTGTTTTTAATTAATAACAATGGGCTTATTTATTACACTCAAGCTAGAGAATCTGATTATCAAACAAACATATTACAAGGGAAATATGCGAGTTCAAATTTAGGAGATTTAATTAAAGAGGTTAAACAATATAAAAGTTTTAGTATTGCTGATTACAAACCGTATGCACCAAGTAATGGAGAACCCGCTGCGTTTATTGCTATACCTGTTGATGGTAGCGATACAATAGTTGCTTTACAGCTTTCGAGCAAAGGGACTAATCAAATAATGGGTGTTCGCGAAGGGATGGGAGAAACTGGTGAGAGTTACCTAGTTGGAGAAGATAAGCTAATGCGTTCTGATTCATATCTTGACCCTGAAGGACATTCACTCAAAGCAAGTTTTGCAGGAACTGTAACAAATAATGGTGCTGATACAGAGGCTGTAAATTTAGCTTTAAATGCTCAACATGGTACTAAAATAATAAAAGATTATAATGGAAATAACGTACTTTCTGCCTTCGATAGTATAAAGATTGGAGATTTTAGCTGGATTATATTAAGTGAAATTGACGAATCAGAAGCATTTGCACCAGTCCATCAGACTGTGCTTTTTAGTGTGATTTCTATAATAGTAGCTGCAATTGTTGTTGTATTTATTGGTGTTTTCTTTTCTCGAAAAATAGCGACTCCAATAATTGTAGCTTCCACTTTTGCTAAAAAAGTGGCGGCAGGAGATCTTAGCAGTAATATCGAAGTTAATTCACACGATGAGGTAGGCATGCTACAAGTTGCATTGCATACCATGTTAGAAAATCTCAGAAAAATGATTGGTGAATTATCTAACGTTGCAGTTCAGCAAGGCAGTACAGCAACAGAGCTTGCCTCAGTTACTGAGCAAACTAGCTTAGCAGTTACCGAGCAGCAAGCACAAACTATACAAGTTGCAGCCGCCACTACCGAAATGACTGAAACAGTAAAAGAGATAGCGAGTACAACTGCTAGTGCATCATTATTATGTGAAAATATTCAAAGAATGGCTCGAGAAGGCTCTGAAAATAATGATAGTACTTACAACGCACTTGTTTCTCTTGGAGAAGCTACAAAAAAATCAGCACATGAAGTGACGGAGTTGAAGCATAATTCAGAAAAAATAGTGAATGTATTAGGCGTTATTAAAAAGATAGCTGATCAGACTAATTTACTTGCTTTGAACGCAGCAATTGAAGCAGCTAGAGCTGGTGAACAAGGGCGTGGTTTTGCTGTTGTTGCTGATGAAGTACGAAGCTTAGCTAAGTCTACGCAAGAGTCTACAATGGAGGTTGAAGTGATCATTGAAGCTGTTGTTAGTGCCAGTAACGCAGCTGTTCAAGCAATGACAGACAATGTAGGACAAACAACTCAAGTTCAGGAAATAGCTAAGAAAGCAAACTTAATCAATAGTAATGTAGGCAAAGCAGTAGATGAAATTTTTGATATGGTTGTTCAAATTGCAACCGCCTCTGAGCAGCAGGCAACCACCATCGATGAAATATCACGAAATATAGGTGTCATAAATATGGGTATATCAGAGACCGAGCAGGCAGTTAGAGATATTGCACAGTCAAGTAGCGAATTGTCCAGGATGGCAAACGGTTTAAATGATGAGGCCCAAAAGTTTAGTCTTTAACTTACTCTATTAATTTAGAAATCTTTGATTTAATGACGCTAATCATACAGATATAACTACGGTAGGATGTTACAGGGACGTACCATAAAAGACGTAAATAAGCGCGTGCCAAATAGTGCACGCGCATAAATAAATATTAGAGTTGGTGAGACTCTTTGCAACCGATGAGCTCGTAAATTACAAACTTCCAACATATTTATGTTTTATTCTAACATGTTAAATAACGCTAATTTTGTTACGAATGATTTTTACGCCATCCATATTTTCTAAAAACTTTTGAGCTAGTGCGCGCTGAAAACCAGTTTGTGCTTCACCGTATAAATCTACTTCACCATTTTTTACCTGCACACGAATATCACTTAACGCTAGGTTAGGATTAGTTCGTAGGGTGTTGGTGATAGCTTGTTGTAAGTTAGGTTGAGTGGCTACACTGCTTACTACGGCCATGTTGGTTGCTGCACTTACCTTTGTAGCGCAAGCTAATAAAAATAAACAACAAAATGATACTAAAGCGATAGTTAACTTGAAGCGGTTCATAACTTAATCCTTACATTACGGTGAATAGTGCAGCCACAATATGGAAATTCCATCGGCTAGGTTATCATTGTAGTTACAATTTCGGTGCCAATATTAACGCCATGAAATATAAGGGGATTTTATTAAGTGGAAATTCAGGTGGGCAAAAATTACATTTAAATGAGTATGAGTTACATGCTTGGGTTACATATGTAACAGGTACAAGTGACAGAGCTATAAAGCTTGCATTAAAAAGCCGACAAAAGCCGGCTTAGTATAAAAATGTTTTAGGTTACTTTTTCTTTTTAACCTTAGCCTTTTTCTTGGCTTTCATTTTTACTGGATCTTTACGCTTTTTAGCAGGTGGCTTAGCTTCTTTATGCTGTGGCTCGACACCTCTAATTACACGGCGTTTTAATTTTTGTTCAACGTAGCGCTCTACTTTATATAAAATACCAATATCGTGTGCTTCAACTAGCGATATTGCTATCCCTTTTTTACCAGCACGGCCAGTACGACCAATACGATGTACATATACGTCGGCAGTACGCGGCATATCAAAGTTAATAACGTGGCTGATGTCAGATACGTCAATACCACGTGCAGCTACGTCGGTAGCAACTAATATGCTTGTTTTGCCACTGTGGAAGTTTTCCATGGCTTTCATACGTTTGTCTTGTGGCATTTCGCCGCGTAACCACGCTGCTTTTACATCATTAGTTGTAAGTTCGCCAATCAATGTTTCTAAGCGTTCGCGAGTTTTAACAAACACAATCGCTTTAGTCACGTCAGGATTTTTTAGCGTATTAACTAATAACTCAAGTTTGTGATGATAATCGTCGGCTAAATGTACCCATTGGTGAATTTTTGCTTTTTCTTTACGTGACGATTCGGCTTCTAATAGAGCTGGGTCGTTTAATGTTTTTTCAGCAAACCTTTCTACGCTGTCACCTTCAAGTGTTGCTGAGAATAAAAAACATTGGCGACGATTTTTAGCTTCGTCACAAATACGGCTCATTTCCTTTTTGAAACCCATGTCTAACATGCGATCTGCTTCATCAATAATAAGCATTTCTACATGTTCAGCATGAAAGTTTTCGGTTTCTAGGTATTCCATTAATCGACCTGGTGTGGCGATTAAAATATCATTATTTTTTTCAAAAATTTCTTTATGCGTGCCGTAGTTAATACCGCCTGTTACTACACCAATTTTTAGGTGTGTGCGTTTAGCTAGCAGTTCACATTGTTCATGAATTTGATAAGCCAGCTCACGAGTTGGGGTCATAACGAGTACGCGCGCAAAACCAGGGTCACGACGTGGGAAATCCAGTAAGTACTGAATAGCCGGAATTAAAAATGCCGCTGTTTTACCTGTACCAGTAGGCGCAGATGCTAAAATATCGCGCCCCTGTAGTGCTTCAGGAATAGCTTGTTGTTGAATGCTGGTTGGCGTCTCGTAGCCCATTTTATTAATGGCATCGAGTAGCTTGTTATCAAGATCAAATTCAGAAAATTGCATAGAGTGTCTAAAATAAGGGACAATTACCCTGATTATACGCGCTATGCTGCGCTTGGTGAATGAAAAGGTGAAAAAATGTCTGGTTTTGTATTTAAACAATTTAAAGTTGAACACGACCACTGTGCAATGAAAGTTTCTACCGATGGCATTTTGCTTGGTGCATGGGCTAACTTAAGTGGCGCAAAGTCATTACTTGATATAGGCACCGGCACCGGCTTACTAGCACTAATGTGTAAGCAGCGCAGTAATGAGCTTGATATAACTGCGGTAGAAATTGACGAAAGCGCCTATACCCAAGCATTACAAAATGTAGCTAATAGTCCGTGGCCAACTATAAGTATTACGCACCAAACTATTCAACGCTTTAGTAGTGAAGTTAAATTTGATGTTGTTATCTCTAATCCACCGTATTTTAATCACAGTTTAAAAGGCGATAATGCTGCGCGTAATGCCGCACGCCATACCGACGGCCTAAGTTTTGAAGAGTTAATTAATGCCTTTAAACATTTAAGCCATAGTGGTTCCCGCTTTAGCTTAATACTCCCAAGCGTTGAAGGCGCATTATTTATAGAGCTTGCTATTCAAAATGGGCTTTATTTAAATACTCACTGCCAAGTAAAAGCCACGCCCAACAAAGATATTAGCCGCAGTTTAATGACATTTAGCTACGTAAAAAGCGATATAGAATCATCAATCCTGTGTATTAGAAACTTAGATAATACCTACACTGCTGATTATATAGCCCTGTGCAAAGCATTTTATTTGAAAATGTGAAGCAATTGTAAAATAGGAACGAATAACGCAAACTGACTAAAACCTATTGTTGAGAACAGATATGGATAGTCAGTTACCAAAATCCTTTATAATTATACTTGCCGTAGTACAGGCTATTGCTCTTACCCTTTTATATAGCAGTATAGAAAATAATGTGTGGCCAGCAACAAGCCCTACATGGTTAGTCTCACTTATTACATTTTCTATGAGCTTTCCTTTATTAATGCTAATGACCGTTAATAAAAATAATATAAAAACGTCGTTGCTTTTAATCCTTCCTTTTTCCTTGTTGTTATCTTTATTGGGGGCGTATGTTGGCTTTCAGCAAGAGCCTCAAGAGTACGTAAGTAATAACACTTTAATGTCAGTTTTTATTTTTACTAGTTTAATAGCTGGCTTTAAAGGCCTTATGTACATACAACAATTTGGTAGCTCAGAAAATGTTAGTTACAGTCGTTTATTTAAGCTCTCTTGGCGTAATTTTATAATATTATTTTTTGGGGAATACTAAATTTAGGTGCGGCTTTATTTGATATTTTAGATATAAATTTTTTCTCTGAGCTACTAAGAGATGAATGGTTTTGGATCCCAACCTTAACGCTCGCATTTGCCTTTGCGAGTATCATATTTAGAAAGCTTTTGAACATTGAAGATAATATCGCTTTTTTACTACAAACTTTAATTAAGTTTTTATTGCCTGTTTTATCAGTTATTTCTCTCGGTTTTTTAGCAACACTTCCTTTTACCGGACTCAATAAATTATGGGAGACCGGAAGTGGCAGTTTATTAGTAATGTGGCTGCAGGTGCTCACGTTGTTTTTTGTTAACACTGTTTATAAAGATGACTCATCAGTTCGCCCTTATCACATGCTCTTGCACCGACTCGTTTTTATAAGCGTTGCGTTACTTCCAGTTTATAGTGTTATTTCTGCCTATGGAATTTACTTACGGGTAGAGCAGCATGGGCTAACAGTAGATCGTTGTTGGGGCATTTTGATTTGGTTTTTATTGGCGTGTTTTTCGTTTAGTTATCTTGTTGGAATTATAACAAAGCGAGACAATTGGCTAGAGCCGCTTAGCAAAATAAATATTGTGATGGGGTGGGTGGTGCTCGTTAGTATGCTTGCTGTTAACTCCCCTTTATTAAATTTTCAAAGCTTATCTACAAACAGCCAAATAGCGCGTTTAGATGCAGATAAAGTAACGATAGAAAAGTTTGACTATTACTATTTTGAGTACAGCTTAGGACGCCAAGGTTATTTAGCTATGCAGTTATTAAAACAGAAAATTGAAACGAGTCACCCAGAGCAATACGCTATCATCGATAGGATGTATGTAAATAATGAGTTTGCTTTAACACTTGAACACACTGTCGATGATTTTATTGAGCGCAGTGTATTTTGGCCATCACAAGCGCTAATACCTCAAGGTTTAATAGAGGCAGTATTTTCTGAACAACATTTTTACGATCGTAACTCTTTAAAAGAACATACTTACTATTTCATTGGCATGGATTTGAACAAGGATGATGAACTCGATTTTATAGTGATTGACGAAAGTAATGAAAATATAGCCGCATATTTCTGGTTATTCGACATGGGTAAGTGGCGATCAAGGTATATGAATGTCGAAAATCCTGAAGAGATTAGATACCTTAAAAGCATGATTGATAATAACGAATTATCTTTAGTTGAGCCTGAATATTCAAATCTAAAAATAGGGGATGTTGTTTTTAAAGTGAGGTAATGCGTAACTTTTTTTATGCGACTGCCCCTTAAACCTAAACTAATGATTATTAGTTTAGGTTTTTTGCTTTTGGTTTTTTATTTTATGTACAGCGCTTTAATAGTGTGTTTATAAATCACCTGATATGATTTAGCTATTAGCCACTTAATTTAAAAGGCAACACAATGAAAAAGTTAAATAAATTAGCAGTACTTAGCACGTTAGCAGCCACCATTTTTGCAAGCCAAGGTGTGTTTGCTACTATTACGCCTGTAGGCCTTTGGAAAACGATTGATGAGGATACAAACCAAGCTAAGTCGTATGTACGTATTACCCAAACCAACGGTGTATTAAGCGGCAAAGTTGAAACCATTCTTAACCCTGCAAAACAAAATGATATATGTAGTAAATGCGATGATGAGTTAAAAGATCAGCCTATTTTAGGAATGACTATAATCACCGATGTCAAAGCACAAGATGATGGCGTTTGGGGAGACGGTGAAATACTCGATCCAACAAATGGTAAAACCTACACTTTACAACTAACCCCGCAGGATGAAGGTGAAAAGCTCGAAGTACGCGGCTACATTGGCTTTTTTTACCGTAATCAATATTGGTTAAAAGTAGAGTAAGTTTTACTGTTTATTTATTTACTAAACGTTAAATAATTAAGTATTAACTGAAATCATTTTTGCGCTTTGCCTTTCTTACTCACTAAGCCAGCTATATTTAATTGGCATTCAATTTTGAGTAAATAATAAAGGAAAAAAGATGATTAAGTACATAGTTGCTTTAATAATGCT
>LAZR01000929.1_pt1 | contig 19897 bp, 25 predicted proteins | sample 329461 | NCBI WGS metagenome assembly LAZR01 (sample SAMN03002196, study PRJNA259156) | marine sediment metagenome | biome: sea floor; feature: Hydrothermal impacted sediments; material: marine sediment; isolation source: Loki non-amplified sample from Loki's castle hydrothermal vent sediment ...
GGAGCAAACAATGGCACCGCAGGATCGGCTGGAGCTGATAGCTATGGGGGGACAGGCGGCGGTGGCGCTGGTGGCAATGATGGTGCTGGCGCAGGCGGCATAGGGGGCGCGGGTGGTGCCCCATCCGCTGGTGGCGGTGGCGGTGGCGGTGGTGATTCCGCCGATGGTGGCAGTGGAGCCGGGGGTGCTGGTGCTGATGGCGAAGTCCGTATCTGGGAGTTCTAGATGCCACGCAAATCGGTGTGAGACCGTCGACATCCAGACCACGCCGTTCTCGGCCGCGTACCCGGGAGACCGCACGCTCGGGTTCTAACCCCAACCCACTCGGACTAAAACCGCGAAGGCAGGGGTTGATGGATCGTGAGGATCGTCGAGACGCCCTCAAGGCGCGACATGGTTCGTCTGTTCGAGGAGCTGGTCGCGATTCGTGATATCCTGACTGCCATCGAGCTAGAGGTCATCAAACAGCCGAAGCCGCCCAAGTAGGCCACTCCCGCAGGCTGTAGAATGGAGACGGAGCATGGAGGCTCCCCCCGATGACGTGGAGCTACGATTCGTCCGACCCCGGTGCTACCAGCAAGGATCAGGTGCGCCTCATGGTGGGCGACACCGACACCGCCGACCAGCTCCTGACCGACGAAGAGATCGCGCACTTCCTCACGACCTACCTCACGGTCGGGAACGCTGCCGTACAGTCGGCTCGAGCCATCATGGCCCAGTTCACCCGGCAGGTGACCCGCGCCGTCGGCGACCTCAAGATCAACCTGAGCGACCGCGCTAAGGCCTACAAGGAGCTGATCGTCGAGCTGACGGAGATGGCCGACGCGTCCGACCCGTTCCAGATATACGCCGGTGGCCTGTCGCTCGCGGACCGTAACGAGGACCGGGCCAACGTCGATCTGCCACAGCCTCCGTTCGAGGTCGGGATGACCGATTACACCCCACGCATGGGGGCCAACCAACGGTTCGAGGACCCCCTAGTCTCGGGCGGCTAGCACCATGACGGTGCTGACCCCGGCCTCCGACTTCGCCGTGTACCTGCGGGCCCAACTCACAGGCGAGCCCACGATCTTCGTGCAGGGGTTCCCGGCGAACCCGGACGATGTCATCGCCACGCTGGTAACGGGCGGCGGCAGCCAGCGGCTCGCGATGGGTATGGTGGTAGTGACACAGGAGTTCTCGGTGCAGGTGCTGACACGCGGCGCGCGCGCGCGGGGCCGCGAGACCGAGGCGCTCATGCAGGATGTCCACACTGAGCTGCAAGCGCTCGCGAACGTGACCATGGATGCCACGACCTATGCACTGGTGACTGCTGCGGGCGAGCCCGCCTTCCTGAGCACCGACCTAGAGGGCAGGCCCATCTGGGCGGCCAACTACAACGTGATATTCGTGGAGGCCTAGCATGAGCTTCGCCGCAGAATTCCGGTCCATGATGCCGCACCGCGTGACGGTGGAGGCCGTTGGTTCGATCGATGACGCCCACAAGGTGACCTACGACGCGCCGACCGACTGGCAGGCCCGTGTCGTCGAGAAGCAGCAGCAGGTCATCGACCGGCAGGGCCGCGAGGTCGTGGGCACTCACATCGTGTGGATCGCCCCGGACGCGACCACCGGGCTGGTGCCGGTCATCAACGCCGAGGCGCGCGTCACGCTCCCGGACGGCTCGCAGCACCCAGTGCTCACGGTCGAAGTCTACCACGACGACATGGGCGCGCCCGCCAAGCTGCCGACGAACCTCGTCGCGAACCCCCGGTTCATCACCGACCTCACGGGCTGGATCACCACAGGCATCGGCACCAACACGAACGCCCGGGACACCGGCCGCAGCATGATCGGCAACGCCTCGCTGCTGGCCACGTATCAGGACACGGCGCTCCTCGCGGAGTACGACTACGGCGCAGTGGTGGGCGACCTCACGGCCGCCGAGTACAGGTACGAGGCGTGGTGCTGGATTCCAGACTCGTGGGATGGCGGGAATCTCCAGCTGGGCGTCTCGGGCCTCGCTAGCGTCACGCTCGGCACGCAGGCCGACACGGACGATGATCTGCGAGCCCGGTGGCAGCGGGCCTCTCTACTGTTTACGCCCGACAGCGGCGACGTGGCAGGCGCTACGCTGCGTGTGTCGGCAGCCTCGGCTCCCACAGCGGGTCAGACCGTCTACATCGACAACGTGGAGCTGCTACTGGCCGCCGACCGCACGGACCCCAGCGTGGCGATCCACCACATGAAGATCACGCTCGGCGACGTGACCGGCAGGGTGAGGGGCTAGGTCGTGGCCACCAACCTGCTCGCCGTGCTCGGGGGTCGCCAGCTGCTCGTCGCGTTCGTGGCGCTGAAGCGCGAGGCCCACGTAACGGCCCAGCGCAATCTGTTCGGCATGGCCGAGGAGGTCATGACCGTTGCCAAGCGGCTGGCCCCGGTGGACCTCGGGCGGCTCCAGAGCACGGGCTTCGTTCGACGCGTCGGCAAGGACGTTGTCGAGCTGGGCTTCGGTACAAACTACGCGCTGTTCGTGCACGAGATTCCGCCGCCCGACGAGGGAGCGCCTCACCCCGACCAGATCGAGCCGGGCACCCGGACCGCCCGCCACAATCCACCGACACAGTGGAAGTTCCTACAGCGCCCGGCACAGGAGGCGTTCGGCAACATCTCGATCGCGTTCCGGGGCCGAGGCAGCGTGTTCCACAACATCAAGTGGCCGCTCCGATGAGGTGGGACTGATGGCTACGATCTACCTCGCCGCCGCACACTTCACCACACCGTTCGTGTACGTGTGGCCATACGACACCGTGACGCGCACGGTCGGTACCAAGGTTACGAATCCCGGCACGCTGCCGACGCAGCTGCTCACAGCCATAGGCTGGCACCCGGACGGCACGTACCTCATCTGTGGGGTGGGTGACAACTCCGAGGGCCTGCAAGCCTACAACTTCGACACCAGCACGGGGACCTTCGGTGCGAAGCTTGCAGCCCCTGCGACCGACCCTCCAGCCTTCACCAACGACGTGGAGGTCCACCCGAACGGCAACTACATAGCGGTCGCCACAGGCGCGTCGCCCTATCTCGGCGTGTGGAACTTCGACAAGGTCACGGGGGCGTTCGGCTCCAAGCTCTCACAGCCAGCAGCCAATCCCGCGAGTGCAGCCACCAAGGTGAAGTGGTCCAATGACGGGCTGTTCATCGCCGCGAGCTACGGCAACAGCCCGCGTGTGAGCGTCTGGCCGTTCGACCCGAGCGACGGTACCTTCGGCACACGCATCGACCCGGCCACGATCCCGACCGCCGGGGCCAACTCCGTTGCGTGGAGCGCGGCCGACGACTTCCTGATCGTGGGGTTCGGGGCCGTCTCGCCCTTTATCCATGTCTACCCATTCGACGGCTCGGCCCTCGGCACCCCCATCGTTCCGACGGGGACGGGCCCGCCGACGGCCGCAGTGTTCGACGCGCTCTTCAACGGAGCGAACGAAGACCTGATCATCGTGGGCCAGCAGGTCGGCGACCCTGAGCCCCTGTCCGCGTACGAGTGGAACGGTTCAGTTTTCGGAGACCGCATCACCGCGCCGAGTGTGATGACGCCCGACAACACCATGGGCCTCGCGGTCTCGCTGGACGGCACGATCGTCGCGACCGCATCCACCGGCAACTCCAGCTCGCCCCACGAGTCGATCGGAACCTACGATCTCACCGGCAGCGCGTGGGACGGTAACGACCTACCCCCGCTCAATCTCCCGGCGGGCCGCCTCGCCCGAGGCGTGGCCCTGTGGGAGCCTATTCCCCCACCTGCTCCGGAGATCACGGATCTGTCGCCGGACAGCGGGACCTCGGATGGAGGTACCCCTGTCACGCTCACGGGGACCAACTTCACAGACGCCACAGGCATCACGTTCGACGGCACCCCGGGCACCAATCTCGTGGTGGTCAACGACACGACGGCGACGATCGTGAGCCCGGCACATGACCCCGGGGCCGTGCGTGTCGCGATCACTACGCCAACCGGGACCTCGTCCGACACCCCAGCCGATGACTACACGTACATCAAGGCGAGCATCAGCTTCGAGGACGACATGCGACAGCTGCTCGTCGACCAGCTCACCAACGAGCCCACGATCTTCGTGCAGGGTCTGCCTGCACTGCCCGACGACGCTATCGGCATCGTGGTGACAGGAGGTCCTCCGCCTGTGCTGGCCATGGGCCCGGCGGTGGTCGAGCGGATGTTCACGTTCTCGGTCTACGTGCGGGGCCCTCGTGGGAGTGGTCAAGAGGTCGAGGACCTCATGCAGACGATCCACGAGGTGCTACGCGCGCTTGGCACCACGGTCATCAACACTACGACCTACGATCAGATCGTCGCGATGGGATTCCCTCGGGGGTTCGAGGCGGACAACAGCGGTCGCCCTGCGCAGGTCGGGTCATACACCGCGTGGCGGGCAGGGCCCTAGATGCCGCGTATACCGGAGGTCGGCGACGACGGACTGCGACGCCTCGACTGCCCGAGGTGTGGGGCTCTCCAGTTCCGCTTCGGCCCAGACCTCACAGGGGGCCCGGTCGAGCGTCGGTGCCGTGGCTGTGGCCACACCATGACGGTGTACTTCAACACCGAGGGCCCCCGAGTTCAGCTAAGCGAGCGGTAGGACCCCACCCTTTTCTGAAGCGCCCCCGTCCCGGCGCGCTGCCTCTCTTCCCGCTTCGCCTTGCGGGCCTCCCGCTTTGCCTCGATGGCCTCCCAATCCCGCTCGCGGGTCTTTGCCTCCCGCTTCGCTTCGCGTTTCGCTTCGCGTTTCGCCTTGCGGGTCTTTGCGCGCCGCTTCGCCTCGCGGGCCTCGGCGCACCGGATACGCGCCTCCTCTGCCCGCTGCTGCTCGAATGGTGTCAACTGATGCGGCTCACGACCTCCGACGGCGCGAGGGACGGGGGGTCTCAGATCAGGCGACGTGGGTTCATGGCGTAGAGGATTCGCCCATCCGCGATGTTCGCGCCCCTCCGGCGTGCCGCTCATGAGGGCGTCTCGTCGGTCGTCAGGTCGACGTGCGCCCAAGTGATGCGATCCATGCGTTCGGCTAGAGAGCCTCTCATGCCACCAAGGGTAGGGGATCGGCCTCGACCTGTCAATGGGTGGTAGAATCAGAGGCTCATACGATTCGCCGAAGGGGCTACGGAGCGGGCCCGATCGTGCCGATACTCTAAGTGTAGACGAGAAGGAACCGCCACCATGACGACCACCACCACTCAGCCCACCAGCCCCAGCGGCAACCCGGTCTGCGACTGGTGCGACGAGGCAGTGACCACGGACGCCATGACGGACGCGCGCAGCTGGACGGTGCACGAGGAGTGCTTCGACGCCGCCCGCGACAACGACGCCTACGCCGACTTCGAGGACATGACTTGCCCCTGCCCGGACCCCAGCTGCTAGACTGCACACGAGGAGATACGACCATGGCCACCCACGACCCCTACAAGCAGACCCCCCGTGAGAGCTTCAACGGAGGCTACTGGGACGGCCGCGACGACCGCGAGAGCGTCCGTGCCCGCCGGACCCGAGACGGCAAGAACCTGCCGCTGCCAGACTTCGCGCCGGTCTACTCCGAGGGCTACGATTTCGGGTTCGACGCCAAGGGGTGGGACGCCACCTACACCAACGAGATAGTCTGCATCCGCGAAGTGTGGACGGACCAGTGCCCGAAGGATTGCGAGGCCCACAGCAGCGAGCCAGCGTGGAAGCGCCGACAGGCGAAGGCCAAGGCCCAGCGAGAGGAGCGGAAGGCGCGGAAGGCGATGCGTCCCGGTCGGCAGGACTACAGGGTCTAGGCCTCCCGATCGGGTAGAATGGAGACATGGCTAACGACGAGATTGTGCTGGCGCAGCTACAGGCGGCAGCCTCTGCGGCAGACGCGGCAGCGATCAGCACGCGGCTCGCGCTGGCGATCTACCAAGGAGCGGTGACGGCCGAGGATGCTTCGGTGGCTGGTACCCGCAGCCCCGAGCCCGACCCCTCGGACCTCGACGACACAGGTTGTCCGCACCTCCAGCGGGAGGACGCGAGCGTTATGGGGCCGGAGGGCTCCCGCGCTCAGAAGGACTACTGCGTCTCGTGCAGACATTTTGTATACCCTGATGGAAGGGCTGAACCTGCGAATGCCTAGAGGAGAATCCCAAGTAGGTCGCCGAGCGACAGAGGAGGCCCGTGCAAACATGCGAGCGGGTCACCTAACCCGCCCACCTCACAGCCCAGAAACCCGGGCGAAGATGAGCGTCACACGGAAGGGTAAGCCTCACAGCCAAAAGACACGAAAACGAATGAGCATCGCTCGAATGCTGAAGCACAACGGCGTTCCGGTCAGCAAACCCGCGATGGTGCTTGCTTCGAAGAGCAAGCCCTGCGCGGACTGCGGAATCAGCTTCCCACCGAAGGTCATGCAGTTCGACCACGTACCCGGCCGAGGCGAGAAGCTGTTCGGGATCGGAGGCATACACGGTCGATCGCTGACTGAGATCGCTACCGAGATCAGGAAGTGCGACGTGGTGTGCCCGACCTGTCACGCACTACGGACTTACTACCGGCGAGCGGAGGCAGCGACATGAGCGACACGTTTCGGGTGAGTGGCGGACCACCGATCGCGATGGACGATGGTCGCCTCGTGCGCTTCGGTGGGACCTTCGATCTCGACGAGCTGAAGGATGATGAGCTGCTGGCGCGACTGCTCGACAGCGGACAGGTGGCCTTCGTGGACCCGCAGGGGATTGTTGAGGGCATCGAGGACGTCGAGGACGAACCCATCGAGGTCAAAGTTCCACTGCCACCCGAGGGGAGCGAGGGATAACCGATGGCCACGTTCGTGTGGAGCAACGTGAGACTTTTCGTCGACGAGTTTGATCTGAGCGGTCAGATGAACAAGCTTCAGCTCGACTACACCGCCGAGATGCTGGACGCCACCGTCATGTCCCCGGACAAGACGCGTCTCCACGCACCGGGCCTGTGGTCGGCCGAGATCAACCATAACGGATTCCTCGACTACGCCGACGGCGCGATCGACGACCAGCTGTTCGCCACGCTCGGCGTTGACGCGGGCGTCCTACAAACCATCGTCCCGGTGCCCAGCGGCGCGCTAGGTGTCATCGCAGACGGCGACCACGCCTTCTTTGGCGAGTTCGTGTCGGGGGCCTACACGCCCGGCGGAACGGTCGGGGAGCTGGCGGCCTTCAACTGGGTCGCCTCGGGCCGCACGCAGCTGGCGAAGGGCCGCGTCTCGATCGACGACGCCGCCAACGTGACAGGCGTGGCAAACGGGAGCGCCTACCAGTTCGGCAACGCAGCCTTCGGCCCGCTCGGTGCAGCCATCGACGTCCCGTCCGGGGACCTCGTCAAGGCCATGGTGCACGTGACCGCCGAGGACACGTTTACCTCCGCGACCATCGTGCTGGAGTCCGACGACGTGGAGAACTTCGGAGGCACCCCTACGATCGTCGCCACGCAGGCCATCGTCCCCGGGATCGCAAGCTACGCCTTCGAGACCGATGGCACCACAGCCATCACCGACGACTGGTTCCGGCTGCGTGTGAGTGCCTTCACAGGCACGTCGCTGACCCTGATCGGTTCGATCGGCCCCACGCGCGGCCGGTAGACCGATCGAGTAGAATGGGTCTGTAGGGATACAGGCTCGGCCGCAGGGAGGCGGCACCCCTCATGGCTACATTCGTTTGGACCAACGCGCACATCAAGATCAACTCGGTCGACGAGTCCGATCACATGTCGCAGGTGCAGCTCAACTACAACGCAGAGATGCTCGACGGCACCGTGATGGCCACGGCCGCCACGCGCATCCACCGCCCGGGCCTGTTCGACTGGTCCGTGGACGTGACTGTCTTCGACGACTTCGCAGACGCCGACCTCGACGACCTGATCTTCGCCCTCGTGGGCGCTGTGGCCTTCCCGATCATCGTGCGTCCGACGCAGGCGGTCATCGGTGCGACGAACCCGGAGTTTCGAGGCAACGTCGTGCTCGAAGGCGACCCGGTCGGCGGCACCGTCGGCGAACTGGCAGGCAAGACCCTGACGTTCCAGAGTGCGGGCGTCCTGACCCGGAACGACTCTTAGTAGCAGAACAAGCACCGGGCCTCCGTGAGACGACCATCGAGTCGCACCCTCCCGGAGGACCCGGCTAGTAGTGCCCCGCCGGGGGCGAGAGGGGAACCCCATGTCCGAAGACACGCCCGAGTACCTGAAGGAAGCGGCCGACGAGGTCGTTGCCGAGGTGAACCGTCGCGTGGCGCTGGTCGCTACCGACATCTTCTCTGCCGTCGACCTCACGCCCGAGTGGATCGACATCCCGCAGTGGGAAGGCGGTCTCTTCGTACGCCCGATGACGGGGCTGGAGCGCGACACCTACGAACAGTCGCTGGTGCGCGGGAAGGGCTCGAACCGCGAGTTCAACATCGCGAACGCCCGAGCCAAGCTCGTCGTGCTGGTCGCGGTCGACGAGGATGGCAAGGCGATCTTCACCAAGGGCGACGTCAAGCGCCTCGGCGCGAAGTCGAGCGCTGCCCTGAACCTGATCTTCGAGCTGGCCACGAAGCAGTCCGGCATGTCCGAAGCTGACATCGAGGAGCTGACGGAGGATTTCGACGAAGACCCGAGCTAGCGTTCTACTACGATCTAGCCCTCGAGATGGGCTATGTGTCGGTCAGGAAGATGCTGTCGGAGGTCTCGGCACTGGAGCTGTCCCGTTGGCAGGCCTACTCGCGCTATCGCGCTGAGAAGTCTGAGGAGGACGGCGACGGAGGCGCAGCCGAGGCTCGCAAGAAGAAGCAGGCCGAACAGCGCAGGGAGCGCGCCGAGGCCGCAGAGGAACGGGGCGAGCTGCCGAGCGGAGGGGGTGAGGTGTCCCGAAGTCCGAGCGAGCCAGCCCCGGACGTGAGTCCTGAAGGGGTGGAGTTCCCACCCGCGAGTCTGTGGGAGCAGCCCACGAAGTAGCGCAGGGAGGGCGCATCATGGCACCACTCAGCCACCTGCGCCTCCGACTACAGACCCTCGCCGCCTACGGTGGGGTTTGTGCGTGCTGCGGGGAAGCTAATGCAGCGTTCCTCGCGCTCGACCACATCCACGGGGGCGGCCACCAAGACCGCAAGACCCGCGACGCCCGCCGCCTGTACCGCGAGCTGAGGGACACAGGGTTCCCTCTCGGGGACTATCAGGTGCTGTGCCACAACTGCAACGTGGCGAAACGTACCGGCCCCGCGTGCCCCTGCGCGACCGGCAGGCAGACCATCGCCGAGGCGCTGGAAGCCATACCCTCCCGTACCCGTGCCCGAGGTGAGCGCGTCACGCTGGCCAAGCTCACGGCCTACAAGGTGCGACAGCTCCGCGCACTGGCGGCGCAGGGTGTCTCGTGGGCCGCGCTGGGCTGGATGTTCGGCGTCTCGCCTCAGTCAGCACGCAGGGCAGGCCTTGGCCGGACGTGGGCGCACGTTCCCGGGGAGGTGCTCCAATCACAACCGTAGCCACGCTTTTGGTCCGCTTGAAGGCGGACACCTCGAACCTCATCAGGGGGGTAGGAAAGGCGCAGCTCTCTATCAGGGGCCTGCTCAGCATCGCCACGAAGGCCGCCGCAGGTATCGGCCTAGTCACGGCCGCGATTGCCGGACTGTCGATCAAGCTCGCGATCGACTTCGAGTCGGCGTTTACTGGCGTCCGCAAGACCGTCGATGCCACCGAGGCTCAGTTCCAAGTCCTCGAACGTGGCATCCTCGACATGTCCAAGCGCATCCCGATTGCAGCCACGGAGATCGCGGGGGTAGCTGAGGCAGCTGGCCAGCTGGGCATCGCCGTTGACGACATCCTCGTGTTCACGGAGGAGATGCTGAAGCTCGGCGTCGCCACAGACCTGAGCGCCCGCGAGGGTGCCATCGCGCTGGCCCGGTTCTCGAACGTCATGGGCACGTCCGTCGAGCAAGTGGGCAATCTCGTCGCTACGATCGTCGGTCTCGGCAACAACGTCGCCGCCACCGAGGTGGAGATTCTGAACATGGCCACGCGCCTGTCGAAGACTGGTGCGATCGTCGGCCTCACCGAAGCGGACGTGCTCGGGCTCTCGGCGGGGCTCACCGAGCTGGGCATCCGCGCAGAGCTGGGTTCGACGGCGTTCTCGCGGGTGTTCGCGGAGATGGCGTCGGCCGCAGCCTCGGGCGGGAAGCAGCTCGATCGATTCGCGGCCGTGGCGGGCCAGAGCGCCATCGAGTTCGCCGCTCTCTTCAAGGACAACGCGGTGGAGGCCATGGTCCAGTTCGTCGAAGGTCTCAGTCAGCTCAAGGACGCCGACCAGAACGTGTTCGCCTTCCTCGACGAGCTGGGTCTCGGCGCAGTGCGCGTGAGGGACAGCCTGCTCGGCGCGGCCCTCGGCTCGACCGGCCTGCGCGATGCCATCGCCCTCGCGAACGCAGAGTTCGAGGTTGGCTCGGCCGCCAACATCGAGTTTCAGAAGCGCCTCGACACCTCGGCATCGAGGTTCTCGATCTTCAAGAACAAGATCGTCACGACCGGCATCAAGATCGGCGACGCGCTGCTGCCGGAGGTGCTGAGGCAGCTTGACGCTCTGAGCGACTGGCTCGACCAGAACGAGGACCGGCTGGCGAAGGCCTTCGTATCCTTTGCGACCGCGATCGTTGAAGCGCTCAAGGACGTCATCCCAGTCATCAGGGACATCGTCACGATCATCAAGACCACAGCGGAGTTCGCAGCGCCCGTCGTCAAGCCGGTGGTAAAGATCGGTGCGGCGGCTCTCGGCAACCTTGCAGACCCCGACCCACGGTCGCCTCGTGAGCAGGCGATGGTCGAGCAAAACCGGCAGTTCATCGCTAGGTTTGAAGGTGCCAACAACGAATTGTTGCTCAGTATGAGCTCACAAGCTCAGGAGCGACTGGCCAAGCTGCTATCATTTCAGGATAGCATCACTTCCTCGGTCGATGGTGTGGAGGATGGGGAGCAGCGATTCGCTAACGTTCTGTCCGACCTCGCGGAAGACATCACCCTCGCCGCAGCACAACTCGACGCCGTCAACCTGTTGCGTCGCATTCGTGAAGGACGCACCCTTACCCGGGCAACAACCCCAGAGGTCGACGAGGCAGTCACCTTCGGTGACTTCTTGGTCACCGAGCGGTTCGCCAACGCGGAGAACGCGAGTATCGTCTTGGCAGATGCTACTGAACAACAGGACCGTCTCAACGCAGCCTTCGGGGACGCGAGCGACGCCGTCGATCGACTGCTGGACGCACTGGAGGACTTCGCGGCCTTCCGCATGGAGCAGCGGGTCGAGGCCTTCTTCACCAGTGGGGCCGCAGGCGTCGCCAAGCTGGAGACGGAGTTCAGCAAACTGGACAGCGCATGGGAGGCGATCCTCCCGGGCCTGCGCGCGCTCGGGGTCACGGTGCCTGAAGAGTGGCGCGTGATGTTCGATCGCATCCAGACCGAGACAATCGACGGGGCCAAGCGCATAGGCGGTGGCATCAGCGGCCTACTCGGTGTGCTCATTGCGCGCCGGTTAATGGCGGCCGAGCGCTTTGGCGACGCGGACCCGCGCGCGGGACTACGCACACGCGAGGCCCTGACCGGCGGAGGCTCCGGCACCGTCATCAAGATCGAGCAGCTCGTCATTGGCGAGGGAGCCCAGACCACAACCGGCGAGATCGCCACAGGGATCGCTGACGGCACGAGGCAGGCTCTCGGCGCGCAGGCGGTAGGGACCTAGGTATGACATACCCGGACCTCCAGATCAACGCAGCGGGCATCATGACCAACCAGCCCACCTCGGTCCAGTACGTCCCCGCGTCCCCGACGTTCACGCGCCTCGCGGGCGGGGGCTTCACCGCAGCCAACCGGGCCGAGGGCGCTCGTGTCGTGATCCGCTGGGGGGCCGATGTGGCCGCCGACGGCGCGTACGACGAACTGATCGCAGACATCGCAGGGGACACTGCCGTACGCCTGCGCTGGGAGGACCCGGCGGGCAACACCTTCGACGTCGACACACTAGCCGAGTCGATCAGCGCCATGTACGGGCCGGGCCCGTGGTTCCAACCCTTCACTGTAACCTTTTTGGAAGCTGCATCATGACTAGCGGCGGGCCGAGACCTTGTAAACCACAGGGATGTGTCTGCGGACGGCATTCTGCTGTGCACAGGGGGAAGTGTGTGATTGGCTGTACCTGTGGACTACACACCAAAGGCGGCCCACAGCCGTGTATTGAGGGGTGTACCTGCCGCCGTCATATTTCACGCACAGCACACTGGAAGGGCAAACGACTAAGTCCCGAGCACCGGGCTGCCATCTCTCGGGGAAGCAAGGGCAAAGGAATGGGGCCTCAACTGAATCCCCATACAGCTACCTGCGTCGATCCTGACTGTAGATCGATCCTGTGTAACCCACAACCGAGGAGGGTGACTGTCCCTGAACTTGCATTGCAGGCGTTGCTGTCGGATTTCCCCGAGGTCGAGACCGAGAAGCGGTTCGGAAGCTATCACGTGGACGCCTACCTTCCGCCGCCCTACCACATCGCATTCGAGGCCGACGGTATCTACTGGCACACCTTGCCCGGGGTGCTTGAGCGCGATGTCCGTAGAGACGCATGGCTGCTGAAGCACTATGATCTCCCGGTGGTGCGACTCGACGAGTTTGATCTAGGAGTACGGTAGCGTGGCCGTCCCGACTCCCGGCTCCGCCGAGGCGATCACCTACGCGCAAGCCTCCAAGACGGATGAGGCGCGAGTGGTGCTGTCCGTCTCGTACCCGCTGTGGGACGCTGAGGTGTCCGACATCTTCGACGCCGCGTCGCTCGACCTGAGCAAGTGGTGGTCGACGTTCCCCACGCCCGATCAGAGCGGCGAGGCGATGAACCTGCGCGTGTTCGGACTGCCGCCCTTCGAGCTGGTAGCTTCGCATCCGCTGTGGATGCCGACGCTGGAGGACATCGGGTTCCAGATTTTCATCGACGTGGCCTTCCCTGACGTGACCCCGGGCTATCACCAGATGCTCGCGCTCGTGGCGCTGGAAGGCGGCCGGGGCAAGGACAGCGCTCCGATGGTCCTCCACCAGCGAGGCGAGGACACGGCGGGCCCGGGCGAGGCCGCTGGGGAGCTGATGCTCGCGGGCACCAACATCAACGCCCAGACCGAAGTGACGACCAACCCTCAGGGCTCGCACCGCTACCGCTTCGAGTGGGACCCGACTGCCGGGGCCGACGGCGGGGGCCAGATCACGATCGACCTCGACGGCACGCAGATTTTTCAGTTCGACAACACCGACGTCACGGACCCGCTGGAGCCGAACAACAGCCGGGTGGCTAACGCGAACTGCGTGCGCCCCTACATGATCGTGGCTGGCTTCATCGCGAAGCACAACGACGATGTGGACACACCCTCAGGCACGGCAGCGGACCCGCAGGTGACGCTGCGTCTGGAGGACGTGACCTGCACCGCCCTCGACACCGTCGACGCCACCGAGACGCTCACGCTCACCGGCCAGCCCGGCGACGGCAACACCGTTTCGATCGACGGCAAGGTCTACACATTCCAGACCGCGCTCACGGACGCGGACGGCAACGTCCTGATCAGCGCCGTGGACGCCAGCGGCTCGCTCGACAACCTGATCGCGGCCATCACCCTCGGGGACGGCGCGGGCACCGCCTACGCCACCTCGATGACGCGGCACCTCTCGTGCACGGCCGCAGCAGGGGCTGGCGACACGATGGATGTGGTGGCTCGCGTCCCGGGCACCGCAGGGAACAGCTTCGTGCTCGCTGAGACGCTCGTCAGTGGCTCGTGGGGTGGGGGCGCAGTCCTGCTGTCTGGGGGCGTAGACGGCACCGCCTACGAGACCCGAGTATGGCCCGGGTGGACCTCCGTAAACGCCGGGGGAGGGCTGGACGACGCTGTGGTGGGCGAGCGCTTCGATCTCGACGGCGAAACATGGGCGAAGCTGCCGAATCTCCGCAGTCTGACCGTAGTAGGGGGCCGCGACCAGCAGTCCGATTCGCTCACGGTGCTACTGGCAGGAGGGGACCCGGCCGACCCGTCGAACGCTAACGTCTTCCAAGGATCGTTCGCGACCGGCATGCTACAAGACCGCATGGGTGGCCGCCCGATCCTGATCGACACGCGGGTGCTCCGAGACGACGCCACGGCCACAGCGTGGAAGCGCCAGATCGCGGGCATCGTGGAGGACGTGTCGACCGCCCTCGAAGAGAACGGCGCGACGACGATCACGATCACGGGGCGCGACCGGATGAGCGTGAAGCTCGACGTTGAGATCTCGCGCTCCTACATTGCGGTCGCAGGCGACGCGACGCGCGACACCCCTGCCCTCGTCAACGCTGGGTTCGACCTCGACTCGATCCTCCAAGACATCGTCGACCTCGCAGACCTCATGTGGACCGGCGACGTGCTGGGCGCGACCGACACCAGCATCAACACCAGCGTCGACATTCAGCCCGACATTCTGACCGTGGGCCCCAACCTGCTGGCGGCCACGACCTCGCTCGCCGACGAGAGTGGGTTCGAAATGTGGCGTCGCTACACCACGTCAGGCACCGGCCGGTATGGGGAACTGGTGATCGCGCGCTGGACCCTCGGCCCGGAGCACGGCATCGCCAGCGACGTGTACGGCCCGTTCCCCCGGTTCCTGATCAATGGTCCGGGAGCCACGGAGGCGAACAACGCCCGCAATATTCGGCTCGCGGAGTCCCGGACGGGTGGTGTGGGCCACGTGTCGGTGCACTCGGACAGCATGCTGAACTCGACGAACAACCTGTCCGCGCTGGGAGGCGAGCCGGGTCCGGCAGACTTCCCGATGCTACCCTACCCACCGAGCGCGCGCGAGCTGCGTACCAGCCTGCCCTACGGTGGCGTGATCGGGTTCGCCACGGTGTTCTGGAAGCTGCGAGACCAGTTCGGGAACGTCCACCTCGGAGGCACGGGGCTCTCTCGGTACCGGCGCGAGAACGTGAACCGCCGGGCGGTGACCGTCACCATCGAGGGCCACGACTGGGTGGAGATCACCGACCCGATCGAGATCGACGATCCCGACCACACAGGGCTGGTGCCCGCGACCATGGCCCAGCTGCACGCCAACCCTTCACTGGAGACCGACACCACAGGGTACTCTGTGGCCGCCGCCGGGACCAACACGATAGACCGCAACGCCACTCAGGCGAAGATCGGCGGCTGGTCCCTGCGCCACGTCCGCAACGACGCGGGCGTCGACATCCAGTCACGATTCGCCGCGACGCTTACGGCCGCGCAGCATGTATTCTCCGTGTTCGTGTGGCTGCCGACGAACTGGGACTGGGGCGTCCCCGAGCTGACCTTCAGCAACTACGGCGGCTCGACGATCGACCACGTTTCGGTTGTCGACACCGCCATCCGGGATCGCTGGCAGCGCGTGTTCGTGACGGCCACCATCGTGGGAGGCGACCTCATCGGCGACCTTGAGGTCAAGAGCAGCGGGGCCGGGACCGCCGGGCGCGTCTTCTACGTCGATGGTCTCCAGCTGGAGCTAGGTGAGTACCCGACGGCATATGCTGATGGCACGCTGCCGGGCGTCGCATGGTCAGGTACCCCGCACCTCAGCGCCAGCGACCGGGTGGGCGAGCTGTTCGTGGTCAACGATCGCACGCTCACGCACCGCAACGGCAACATCGAGACTACGCTCAAGATCGTGACGGCTCAGATCGAAGAGGCTACCCGGAGGATCGCGTAGTGACTGGTCGACGGGTCCCCATGCGCCGTCCCGCCAACATCCCCCTCGGGGCTCAGATGACCGTGCGCCAACGTATCGACGACCAGCTGTACGAGCTGTACGGTGGCTCGCGCCTCGGGTCACCTGAGTATGGCACCTTCTCGGGAGCAACGGTGCTGGCCCCCGGCACGCGGGTGCGCGCCACGTGGCGACAGGAGTCCCAGCTCTGGGAGATCGATGGACCTGCCCGACAAAACGAGCAGGGAGGGCCAGTCGGATTCTTTGCCATGGGTGGAGACAGTGTCACGGAAGGTGTGCTGTTTACGCTCAAGACCGTCGATGCGCAGGGTGTGGTGGCGGTTGGAGAAAACGATCCGGCGACGCCACCCAGTCCAGTCGAACGACTTCGCTTCTCACCGAACGGTGAGTTCGTTGCCGTCACCTACAGCACCACATTGGCGGTCTATGCCTATACCAACGGAGACATTGGGGCGCTGATAGACACCATCGCGCTACCAGCAGGAGCAGCCACTGGATCGCGACATGGGCTAGCGTGGCACCCAGATAGTGATTTCATAGCGGTGGGGTTTGCCGACACCACAGGGGACTCGCTAGGGGTCTACTCATGGGACGGCACTACGCTGACGAACGTCGATCTGGTGCCAGACGTATCTAGCTCAGGGGGCGCAACTGCATGCGCTTGGAACAAAGACGGGGTCCACCTAGCCGTCGGGTACTTTGGAGGCAAGGTCCACCTGTTCACATGGGATGGGTCAACGCTCACTGATGTGGACACCGGGCCGTTCTCGGTTACCAGCACGATACAGTCCTTGACATGGTCGCCCAGCGGGGTGTATCTGTTGGTGGCGATTAACAACAGTGGGTTCCTCACGGTGGTGGAACTCATAGGCTCCACTCTCGGGTCGCGCATCAACCCCGCAGTGGCTCCTAACTCTAGCGGCTCTGGAGAGGCAGACTGGTATCCACAAGAGGACCGGATCGTATTTACCAGTTCGTCGAACAACGTGTATGGCTACCCATGGACCGGGTCGGCCTTCGGCACACGTGTGGTGGATAGCGGAGGCACTCGTAATCGCCGGTCGCTGAGGGTTGACCCCACCGGGACATACTTCGTGGTCGCGCTAGATGGCATAGGCGCTGGTGGCCTCTATGGCGAGGTCTTTACCTTCGATGGCACGACCATCACTAACATAGCCCCAGACTTCGGGTCGGGTGTAACTGACACCTACACTACGGAGGACGTGGACTTCCCGCCGCAGGGGCCGGTGCTCCCGGCGCAGCAGGTCGACGCTAGCGACGTCACCTATACCCCCGCCGACGCCACAGACTGGTCCGTCATCCCTAGCCGCGTGGATGGGGCGCTCGATGAGCTGGCCGCGCGCATCCCACTCACTCGGTCGTCGGGGCTGGCTCTCGGCGGATTCTCAATCATCACCGGGACGCCCGTGCTGTCGACCGGGGCGCAGTGGGCATTCGACGCCACGACCGACGAGGCGATCATCGGGTACTTCGTGATCCCGCAGCTCTATGGGGCCGACGGCCTGTTCCGCTTCCACTACCTGATGGCATCCGCCACATCAGGAACCGTCGAGTGGGAAGCCACAGTGCTCGCGACCATCGAGGGCGAGGACACCAGCGCCGCAGGGGCCTCGACATCGGTCGCCGACACGGTGCAGGGAACGGCCGTCAACATGGGAACCGTGGACGTGACGCCGGTCCACACCTACGCCGCTGGAGACGTGGTGCGCATCAAGCTCGCCCGGCTCGGCACCAGCGACTCGGCCGCTGGGGACGCACTGCTGCTCGCGGTTGAATTCGTGTACACTCTGGTAAGCGGGTAGAATGTAGTCATGGCTGTACGCACCTTCGAGGACCTCGATGACGCCACGCGCGTGGACGCGATCATGAAGCTACCCAGCGATGAGCGGGACGCAGTGATGGTCGCGCTGCTGCTGGAGACCCACAAGGACATCAAGGACCTGAAGCGGGAGCGCCGCTGGCTCTACGGGGCCGGGCACCTAGTGACCGCGATCGTCGCCGGTGCTGGGCATCCTCGGTCAGCCCCTACGCCCCTAGCAAGTGGATTCCCCACAATGTGGGGACAGACCATGAGAGGAACCCTGAATGGACCCCATGAACCTCGCATCCCTAGAAGATGTCACCGCAGTCGCTGCTATCGGTACCGATCGGATCGTCGGCAATGGGGGTTCTGACCCGTCCTAGCGGGGCCCCCATCACCGGGGGCTATAGCACTCAGCATGATACACGGGTCACGGGAACACTCCCTAGCTTCCGCCCCAGCAGGCCCCCCGCCCTGACCCGTGTACTATGGGAGTGGGCAATGGTGGAGACGAGCCAAGGGGGTTCTCATGCAGGTTCCGGTAGCCGTACATCAGGTTTCGACCTCATACCTTCAGGCCATGATCGGCCCGTCCGACGAGGACCCCCACTCCGACCACGTTGATCCGCAGGACGCCATCGGTGCGATCTACGGCAAGGTGCTCGACGGCCTCGCTTGGATGTCCAACTACGACCCGCACCCCAACGCCGTCTCCGGGCTCGCCACGGTACGGGACCGAGCGGTCATCCACTCTCACTTTGACCGCGACTGGCTCCCGTGGGGGAACGTGCTAGGCAACGACGCCCACGCTGAGGGACGACTGGCTGGGGAGATCGCCGAGGTCACTCGGGCGGCCAAGCCTCGGCGCTTCAACGACAACACCGCCACCTTCATCGCCAACGTCGAGCCCTACCCACAGTTCTGGACGTGGCGCGGCGAGGCCTCTGCCAGCCGAGTCCATGAGTACGTGCGAGGCTTCCGACAGGCCCGGGGGCAGGAGCTGCGGCTTTGGGTGGACGCTCGAGGCTGGCAGCTGTCCGAGGCCCGGGGGATCGGATTCCGGCATTGGATGGACGCCATCCGAGAGAACGATCTCGCCTACCGAGTGCTCCCCGAGGTCTACTGGACCGACTTCCGGGTCAACCCGGGGCACGCGCTGCGGACGGCAGAGAGTGTCCTCAGTTCCTACAGCGTGCCAATGCACCTCATCGAGCCTACCTTCCCGGGTGACGCCACCCCGAGTGAGATGGTCAGCGCCATCCAGTACGCCCACGAGCGAGGCATGGGCCGCCCGAACATCTGGCAGCGTCTGAACCTACGCCCGGACACCGCCATCGCCATCGCCGAACTCGACGACCCATGGGACCCCGCACCCTCGCCCCCGCCTTCAGCTTATACGGTCCCGATTGAGACCGCCCGAGCCATGTTGGCGCGAGCTGGTGCAGCCTCTGCCTCGCTGGCGCGCATCCGCGAAGACCGAGAGGCCATCTCGGAGCGGATGGATGCGACACGCGATCAGATCGAGGACGTGATCGCCACGCTGGAGCAGCTGGGCGAGCAGGACTTGACGCCCGCCGAGGATATCGAGTAGGCTATGGGCCATGAATTTGAGAGGGGGTGGTCTGGATGCGGCTTCGGAGCCGTGGTATCTAGGGGCGGCGACCCACGCCACGGTATGGACAGGGTGGCGACCTAGCGCCGACCATTGATGTTTGAGAGGGAGTGCCTGACCCCGGTGTCGTCTGGGGTCGGGGCTCCCGCACCGGCCACCTCCCACGCTGCCTCCCGGCCAGCGTGAGTGTCACCCTCAAGAAGAACCAGTGAGGTGGTCGGGTGCGGGGGCGCGACAGGAGTCGACGTCACGCAGGGCCCGCGAGGGCACGTGGCGGACGGCGGTTCGATCCCGCCCGCCTCCACCAATGACGAAGGGGACCGGGTGCTGGTAGTCAAGATCGAGCTGTGGCCCGGGGGTGACGAGAGCCGAGCGCGGCTGCTGACCTTGGGCCACATCTACAACGACGGCAGCCACGAGGATCACCCGCGCCGAGGCAACTACGAGGTGCGCCTGAATGGACAGCGGTCCAACTGGAACGGATTGTGGCGCACCGGCCGGGTGGACAACTTCCCTCGGTTGTCGTACGGTCCGTGGGAGCTACTGCGAAGGGCGCTCGACGCCGCATTGAAGGAGACTGGATGACACTGAAGCCCAAGCTCGTGGAATTGGCGATCGAGGACATCACCTTCGGGGATCGTGTTCGCACGGAGCTGAACGACATCGCCCGGCTCGCCCGCAGTATCAAGGAGAACGGGCTAGTCCA
>LAZR01000930.1_pt1 | contig 19894 bp, 19 predicted proteins | sample 329461 | NCBI WGS metagenome assembly LAZR01 (sample SAMN03002196, study PRJNA259156) | marine sediment metagenome | biome: sea floor; feature: Hydrothermal impacted sediments; material: marine sediment; isolation source: Loki non-amplified sample from Loki's castle hydrothermal vent sediment ...
CTCCCACTGAACGATCAATTGCCCGAAAAGTACCTATCATAATCCAAAAAACAAGTATGCCCATAATGCACAGTGCAATCGCACCTAGACGGATATGCTTAGGATCACCTTCGGATGCAGCAGCTAATGCAATACCCACCACGCCAAGATATGCAAAAGGTAGTTGCCAGAATCGCTGAGCATACATTCGGGAGTGCTGATTAACTTCACACAATTGCGTTTTCAGTATTTCCTCTTTTGAATTGGACATATTCTCTTATCTTAAGATGCCGAACGGTAAAGCTCACGGGCGCGCCGTTTTTTTGCGCGTCCTGTGGAGCGAGTTGTTATGTCTTATTAGCCCTTCTTTTTTCAACACCCTTACGACGTTTTTCAACTAACAGGTACGCATATTTTTCATAGCTGCGATTTTTAAGATTGTTTCTTGTATCAGTTATCTTTTGATAGTTAGCATCAAAGTCTCTTTCAAATGTCTGTAAGGAAACCACTAAATCATGGACAATATTAGATAAACCTGATATCAAACCTTTCTTATATTGTAACGAGGGCAAGTTTTCATTATTTAATAATTGATATTTATTTTCTTCTACGTCTGTTCCTTCGCTATTTAATGGATAGATCCATTGCCCATGCGCAAGCTTATTTCTCACCTCTATGATAGATTTCAGGTCACTGTCTAGAATTTCTTTTAAGGTTTCATATCTAGCATAGGCGGTAAAGGGAAGTGTGGTATCAGTTAACTTGGCATTGGGTAAATTGTAGTGTTTGCGAAATGCCAACTCTACAACCTTATGCCATTGTTCAAGCTGAGCAGATTGGGCAAAAACAAAAGATCTTTCCTCAACAGAGAAACCACTATTTTCGAAAAGTAGTTTTTTTAGCCGAATTTCAACCCAGGCGCCCAACAGTAAAGCATAAAGTCTTATAAAAGATTCTACTGCTGGAGCATTCTCTGCGCTTATTGCCTTTCTTGCAGATAGGGCTGTGTTGTTGAGGGCAATTTCAACAGACCGGATATTGGCCACATGAAATTGATAAAGTTTATTATCGCAGGCCATTAAATTCTTTCCTTACCGCCAAAAGACACTTAGTTGACAAATGTCCTTTGGCGGTAGGGAATCGAACCCTACTAAACTCTTACCTTTCGGTAAGCGAGTTTCCATTACTCCATCGCCCATAAGTCTTATATCTCTTTTGCTAGATAGTATCAATCAATTTTAGTATGAGGCCTAACTGTAAGCTCATTGGTTTTGAAAACGCGTAGCGTTTTAAAAATCCATGTATAGCGCCTTGTTATACAGCTTTTTTCCTTTCATATTTTATAGCTTCTAGGATTTCTAAGCTGTTTTTTAAATACATGTTTATACAAGATATTATATTTTCGTTATCTCTTTTTGGATCTTTAGTAACAATAAAAATATTATCAATTGAAATACTCAGATTTTGTATTTCTTGGTCAAGATCCTTGCACTCATTTGGTGGATACGTTTGGTTGTAGTCTTCTGATAGGAGTTGATTAAAACTTTCTTCGTTCTGAAGTATTTCTATCTTCATCTTCTCAATATTAGACTCTTTATATTTTAAAAACAGTTTGTGAATTCTTTGGTTTTCTATTTTGGCTTCCTTTATGAAATTATCGATAACTTTTAGGTATTCACCTTTTGTCATTTTTTTATTTTCAATAAATTCATCTGGTATTGTATCGCTCCCCCATTTTATGTAAATATCATTATCAATATGTTCATGGTAACTTGTTAAAAGAGTTGGATTTGCTGAATCAGAATCATTCCATACTGCAGTACAATGAGGTAATCCGTGTTTAAATTGTTCTAATGTTTTATAGGTAAAAACCCATATGGAATCAGCTAATTTGTTTTTATGATGTTTATAAACAATTTCACTCCTAAAATAATCTGAGCTTTTTAATTTTTCAACGATGTGGGGAATCGTTTGTTTTATTGCGAAATTTGATGTGTCTTTCTTGTGCAGCAATTTCACACTTATTCTCCGACTTAAAGCATAAGATGTATCTTCGGTCTTTAATAAAGTAAAAATAGTCGGATCGATGTAATAACTTTTTATTTCATCTTTACTTTCTTTTGAGAGGATACTTGTTTTTGGAATTTCTATTTTCCAAGCTTTTGTGGTTTTTTGGGTATTCTGTTCAGTTATAAAACTCCAATATAAATTATCGTTTTCTGGATTATATAGAACTAAAATAACTGGCAAAGAGTAATCTAACCAGTAAGTTAAGTGTTTATTTTCACCACGAAAAACTATAGTTTGTTCGGTAAATTCTTGGAAATAACTTTTACCTGATTTTATTTGTATAGCATACAACATACCTGTTGGCTTTCCATTTTCAACAATTTCAACATGAAGATCGATCCCATGATCAGCTATTGGTTGTTCTCTTTCAAGCCAATTAAATTTCTCTAAAATTGTAAGCGCAAATTTATGCACTCCAGTTCTTTCAGTAATTTGATCTTGGATACTCATTAATTTTTTATATCATTCGCTGTATAACGTTAAAACTCACTGGCGCAAATGACGCGCAGCGTTATTTGCGTCCAGTGGAGTGCGTTGTTAGCCGTGCTTTTCATTCAATTGTCTGGATCAGTGTAATATTCCAGCGCATCTTCATATCTTGTGAATATTTTATCGTTTTTGTCAGATAGCGTAATTCTTCCGGTTGTTTTTCGATCTGTCCAATACTCACCAACCACAGTCTCTGGAACCATTTCATTTTCACCATGCGTGTCTAAAACCAAAGCCCCTAGATGCATTGAGCTTCTTTCAACCCTAAGATGAACATCCGGTTTGTTGGTATATGCAGCAAAAACCTGATAACCGCGCCCGCTCTGTGACGGCTTAATACTATGGGCAATGAACCACGATTCTGCCTCAGGTGTCATCAAATGCATTTGGAGTGTAGACATTGTTTGCTTTACACTCATAAAACAATTAATTGGTGAAGTAGCTTGCCCGGTTTCGGGACTAGCCCAATCGGAATGAATAATCACTTTCCATGTGCCTCGTAAATCGGGCATGGATACAAACCACTTCTGAAGCCATCCTTGTCGCCATGAATAGTGTTCAGTGAGCAACGATAGTATTACTAGCACACCCACTACAGTACTAAACGGTGCTAAGTGATCTAAAGTGACTGGTGTGCCTCGGAGTAAAAGCACTACATACCATGCAAGAGTTGCTATTGCTAGGATAATGGAAATCTGTAGTCGGCTAAAATTCACGACTCGACACCTATATAGTCCCACGCGGCAGCAATGAATGAGTAAGCCTGCTGTCTTTTTGAGTCAGGCGAGCCTCGAAATAAATATTTGAGCTCACTCACCTCACCCCATTCGTTACATTCTTCAATGCTCTTTGTATTTGACCACAGATGTGTAATGCAGCTTCTTACATCCTGTTCCCAGGATATCCCCGAAAAACATTGGTTTGGAGTATTCCAAACAAGGCATTCCACTAAGAAGCCTGATATTGGATTTGCAGCGGCGATACCATGATCCTCCATAGCATTTCGAAGCTTTTTCAATATTCGAACCACGCCTTTGTATCGCCTCCCTGTGTCGGTATTTTTGGATACTCCATTTTCATAGTGTTGATTTGGCCAGTGAGACTCATCAAATAGTCGCTCTGGCCAGTTTATTATCTTCCCGCCATTATCTGGAAAGAGCTGGACTCCACAAACATAAGAACCATCCCTTGAATAACGTCTGTGTTCAAAAAAAGGTACTACATCCGCGTCAACACGATATGTATTTTCGTGAATATCAAATGCCTTTTTACCTCGTTTAACTGCTGCACGACCAAAATGGCTAACAAGCGCTTGTTCCACCTCATCTTTGAATGCAGCGTATGTATGATCACCATCGATGTTTCCAAAATCGGAGTGAGACATGCCCTCTGGATAATCTGGGTAAAATGCGTTCCCCGTATATAAGACGCCAATATCTACATCACTATCCTGTTTTACATTAACACGATTTCGATAAGAGCCTTGGACAAAAACTTTTGATTTTGAACGAAGCCGTTCATCCGCTTGTAATGCATTTTTTACAGCATTTATAGCTCTATCGATGCGCTCACTTTCTGTTTTGCCTGGTGGCTGCGCCCAAGTTGAAAATGTTGATTCCCCGTTATGACTCATAAGGACTTCCTAGTGTCGATGACGGCTAACTATTAATATACAACATGCTTTATTCGATACAAATCTCCCTTCATTGACATCATATATTATGTGATTCCATCAAATATACCCACAAAATTGCGGTATTATCGTATAATTATCCATGTTAAATTTCAAGTCGCATATTTGACGGCCATAATATTCATCTTGGGGATTCTGATTGGATAGCCATCGAAATAACCTTGCGGAATTTGAAGATCTTCTCAAGCGTCATCGGTTGGTCACCCCGGAAAAAGCTAGATTCTATGTCTAGTGGATAGGTTACTCAAATATTTGCAAAACAGACCTTCCAAGCCGGTCGCTCAGATTGTTTCTTCATACCTGGAGGCTATGGAAACGAATCCCCGCTTTGCCGACTGGCAAGTCAAACAGGCGGCGGACGCGATTCTTTTATATGCCGATAAATATCTCAAGCCGAAACTTTCTCTCCTTTCGTCAAATGGCTCCATTGAATCAAAGCCCATGGGACCGAACAACGGACGAAACTCGGCTGACTGGAAAGAAATATTCAACAAATTGCACGAAAGCATGCGTCTTCGACATTATTCGCCCAGGACGGAAAAATCCTACAGGATCTGGATCAACAAGTTCCGGAAATATTTCAACAATCGCGAACCTCTGACTTTAGAAGGAGCGAATGTCAAAAAATTTCTAAGCCATATCACTCTCCATGATCGAGTATCGGCCGCCACACAAAACCAGGCCTTTAACGCTTTATTGTATCTTTTCTGGAATATCCTGCAGAAAAACCTGAGCAATCTGGCTGATACTGTTAGAGCACGGCAGAAGAGAAGACTGTCGGTTGTCTTGACTCGCGAAGAGATCCATCACCACTTTTCCTTTCTCGAGAGCCCCTATCTTCTCATGGCTTAACTGCTCTATGGAAGCGGCCTCCGCCTTATGGAATGTATCCGTCTCAGAGTCAAGGACATCGATTTTGCCAATAATTTGTTGATCATCCGGGCGGGAAAAGGAGAGAAGGACAGAACCACCATACTGCCAGACAAAATCAAGGAATCTCTGAGAGAACATTTAAGGCGAATGAAGAAGTTGCATGACCAGGATTTGGCGAAAGGATATGGGATCACAACTCTTCCCGATGCCCTGGCGAAAAAATATACGAATGCCAACAAAGAATGGGCCTGGCAATTGGTCTTTCCCTCGAAAAGCCTGGTAGTCCGCTCCGTGAGTGGAATGGTCTTACGTCATCATGTCCAACCCAGCACTCTTCAAAGAATGGTCAAAGAAGCCATTAGAAAATCGGAGATTTCAAAACCTTCAAGCTGCCACACGCTCCGGCATAGTTTTGCAACACATCTTCTGGAAGCGGGGTATAATATTCGAACGATTCAGGAACTCATGGGTCATAAAAATGTAAATACGACCATGATCTATACTCATGTGGCCCGTAAAAGCTATTCAGATATATCCAGTCCATTGGACAAGCTGTAAGAGACACTTTGAGACTAGGCGGCTGTGGCTGAGTGATTTCTCAAGCTCCGCAATACTTCAACGGCTGTCAGGTAAAGAAATCGTTCCTCTGCTGGATACTGATATCATCAAATATACGACTTGCAATCTAACATGGATAATTTTAAGATAATAGAGCAATTTTGTGGGTATATGTGATGGAATCACTTAATATACGACGTTCTCAGGGGTGTTTTTGTATCAAATAAAGCATGTTGTATGTTAATAGTTAGCCGGAACGTAGAGGTATACAAACAGGAGGAAGAGATGATTGAGAATGACCTTGGCCACTATGTTGAGTCATCACTTTCGCGGCAGCTTTCTTGGATAGCAGCTGCTGATGCCAAGACAAGCACTGTTTTTGCTTTCTCGACGGTGATGCTCGGCGTATTGGCGGCTCTCGTTCCTTCCCCCACCGCGTGGTCGACCGCACCAGCGGTCTTCACCGCACTGTCAGGATTGCTCTTGCTGGCAGCGCTTCTGTTCTCGACCTTCGCCGCCTTCCCAAGGACGCCTGGTCCTAGGGGATCCCTGGTCTACTTCGGAGGCATTGCCGAAATGGAGTCAGAGGCATTTGAGGAAATGCTGCTGGAGATGGAAACAGCCACCTACCTGAAGGACCTCGCCAAGCAATGCCACAGGAACGCTGAGATCGCGAAGACCAAGTACGCCTGGGTAAAGAGGGCGATGCTGGTCCTTTACATAAGTGCTCTTCCATGGCTTCTTGCAGTCTACCATCTCTACAGGCAACCAGCCTGACAGGAGTATGTTAATGCTGAAGGAAGACCAGATCCCCGAGAAGTATCGTGCGGTCATTGATGAGCAAATCAGTGTCTACAAGCTGAAGCGCTCTATCACGCAAATGAACTTCATACCAGACACGCCGAAGATACCAATTGAGAAGCAGACCCATTGGCTGAAGATCCCAGACGTCATCTGTGTGTTTGTCGATATGCTCGGATCCACTCACCTGAGTGCATCTCTCTATGATTCGTCAACAGCTGGAGCGTATCAGCTCTTTACAGGCACTGCGGTAAGGCTATTCAGCGAGTTTGAATCGCCATATATCGATGTGAGGGGCGATGGTGCTTTTGCTCTATTTGATTCAGATCAACCCTATCGTGCACTCGCCGCAGCTGTGACTTTCAAGACCTTCTCTGCGGAGGAGTTTGTTCCTCGAATCAATAAGGCAACTGATGTGGAGGTGGGTTGCCACATCGGGATCGACCAGAAGACCGTGCTGGTTCGGAAGGTGGGATTCAAAAGGTACCGCGGAAGATCAGACCGACAAAACGAGGTCTGGGCAGGCAAACCTGTAAACATGGCGGCAAAACTTGCCGCGCTGACGTCGGACGGGGAGCTGCTTGCCTCTGACAGGTTTTTCGCCAATATCACGAGCAAGTTGGCGACTCACTCATGTGGGTGTCCTCCTGGAGACAAGGTTGCACTATGGAAGAAGGTCGATGTCTCAGAAAACGTCGCACTGGATTTTGACAAAGCATATCGGTTGAGGAGCTACTGGTGTAAGAAGCACGGAGCGCAATACTGCACAGACATTTTGGCGTTAGACGATGAGTAGTCCAGCTAACATGCCAATGAACCTGACTCGCTACGCTCGCAGGTTAGTGGCAAGACGTTATGTCCTCTGTAATATTTCTGACAATATGGAGGCACCTCTAGGATGACCGAAAGAGAAGTGTATATCGCTGGGTGGAATAAGCCTTCTGATTGGTATCGATTCAGGGTAAGACTTCTCAAAGAGCCAAACCAGGGATTATGGCAGCAAGCGTTTGATGATTATTTTATTAAGAGACTGAATCTTAGGTATTTTAATCCGATAAGAATCCTCCAAGAAAACGGTACATTTGCTGGCGAAGGTTTCTCGATCATGGCAATACTTTGCACGCTTGTAGAGTTTTTGGAATCCACGGTCAGAGGACTCAAATATAGATTTGTCAAAAACAAGAAGGATCTTGCACAATTCGAATACAATATAAGCAGTGAAATTTTTGTTGACTTTCTATCAAAGCGAAAGCCTTTCTCCGAACACTTTGATGGGGATTTGGCGTTTGAGTTTTATAAAAACGTAAGATGTGGCTTGCTTCATGAAGCACATACTAAAGCCGGTTGGACAATATGGGCTAAATCGCCTGATGGAATTATCGTAGAAAGGGAAAGTAAAATCGTTTACAGAGACAATTTCCGAGATGCTTTTGAGGTATATATTTCTGACTATGGTAAGAAGCTTTTGACAGAAAAAGAGTTGCAGGACTCATTCATTCGCAAATTTGACTTTATATGCGAGGAGACATAACAAATCGGTCCACCGGATCGCCCGAAAAGCGGGCTCCCGGTGACCTTTACGTTATGCCTTCAGGAGATAACCTGACGTGGCAATCATAGATGCACTTAAGGCATTCATTGATCTCAAGACAATGCCTCTGGCTTGCTATCTTGCCATTGGTTTTCTGCTAAGCCAGTTCTCGAACATCCATTTGTACACCTCCAGCGGTGCCACGACACTGATGACTTGGTACAAGATGGCCGGGTTGACCACTCGTGAACCTCGTATTTTACTGATATCCCAGTTATGCGTGATTATGGCTGTTGTCGTCTTCTTGAGCTTCCAACTATTCAGCCACTATGCCAAAGAGTGGACGAGTCTTGAGGTTCTTCATCGGAGTGCTATCCTCTTCGGTTGCCTGATTCTGATCTCTCAGGCACTCTTCTCAAGCGTCATGCGAATCTCATATGAGACTCTGTTCTGCCTTGTCGCCATCTCAGCCATGGTTCTCGCTCAGGCATTTCTGCGCTCCCCACATACAGGCATCATCCTGGCATCCCCTGAGTACAAGGAGCTCTTGGATCTTCTGAAGTTCATCATCCCGCTTTGTCTTGGCATTCCAATTCTGATGGGTGGAGCAGGATTCATCACGTCCTTTTACCAGTCTGAGCAGGGCATGATTCGACTTCAGCTGTATCGCCACATTCTGATGGCCATCTACTTCGAACTTGGGGCTACGCTTTTTCTCATTTACCCCATTCTACGGCGAATCCTGCTTGTCCGCGGACGATGAGTACTCCCGAGTGCATAACAAGTGCATGCACCTGACGCCGGCAACGTTTGGTCAGCATGAAGCAATCGTCACCAGTTGCCGCCGCAGGTGACGCGCAGGACGTTATGTGTAAAAGGAAAGGCTATATGCAAATAAATAATAAAAAAAATACTGTTTTCATATTAGGGGCAGGTTTTTCAAAATGCGCTGATCTGCCTGTTCAAGCTGAATTTTCTTCACTTTTAACTTCAAGTGAATTTGATACTGAAATTGATAAGGTTATTACAAGAGCAATTAAAGAATTTTTAGAAGATGTGTTTGGATGGAAAGATACAAGAGAAATCCCATCATTAGAGGATATCTTTACTTTTATTGACTTGTCAGCAGGTAGTGGGCATCATTTGGGAATTAAATACACTCCCAAGTTATTGAGAGCATTAAGACGAATGCTTATTTACAGAACTTTTCAAATTATAGACCATCGTTTTAAACGTTCCGAAGATATAGAAAAGCTTCTCAAGTATTATGCGAAGGATATTTGCTCATTCATAGTAATGAATTGGGATATTGTATTAGAAAAACATTTACAGACAACTGACTACAAAAAGATTAACTACATAACTCCATCATATGATTGGAATAATTATAAAAGAGGGGACTCTGAAGAAGGAACAAAGATTTGTAAAATGCACGGTTCAAGTAATTGGGTTTATTGTGAAAACTGCAAAACACTTTTTTATCTTCTTGACGAAAATTTATCTCTTCATAAAAAAGTTGGACTTGTGAAATCTGATTTTAGATTGTTTGATGAAAAGTTTACAGATAAACATTTTGATGAATCGCTTGGAATTACCCCTAGTGAAAAAGAATGTAAGATATGTAACAATGCTGTTGCTTCGCATATAGCGACATTTAGTTACAGGAAATCTTTTAGAACCGCAGCCTATCCAGCGATTTGGTCTGAGGCAGAAAATATCTTAGCAAATTCTACAAAATGGATTTTCATTGGCTATTCTTTACCAGAGGCTGATTTTGAACTCAAACACCTAATCAAAAATGCTGAACTAAGATTCAAACATAAAAGAATAGAACATGATATTGATGTCGTAATTTATAACGATAATAGCACAGAGAAAAAATTTGAAAATTTTTTTGGTAGAGAGAATGTTAATATAATTCAAGGTGGTCTATCTGACTATGTATCAAATTTATAACAAGAACTTTTAAAAATGCAACTCCCAGGGAATGCCTTATTTAGGGTATTTGCGAGCTGCTTTAAGGGACTGGGAGGAGAAATCCTCCCAGCACCCGACCTGGGTAAAAGGACACACATAACAAATCGTTTCACCTGACATTTTTCCGCTACGCTCCAAAATGCAAGTAAACTCAGTTCGTTCTATGAGAAAATAAAATGGATAAATTATATTTTACAGGAACGGTAATATCTGGTTGCGGACAATATTCAGAACTTGAATTTCCGGATAAAACAAAAATTGAAGGGGCTTCTGGAGATTGGCCTCAAAGTTTATTGAGGGGATCGTTGAATATCCGTATCAATGAAGATGGTTATCCTGAAGAATTTTCTCGGTTAGGATACCAAAATAATATCAAAATGCTTGATAAGATAGGATTTCAACCTGAATTTATCATTCCAGGACAATTAATAAAAAATAACAAGCTTTTACCAACCCCAGAATATCCTAATCGTGGAAGCTTACAAGTATGGAGAGCCGTTCTCACAAATAAACATTCAGAAGAGTATATTCACTGTTGGGTCGTTAGGCGTTTTGGTTCAGGACTATTTCGAGATATTGAGCTTGTTTCAGATACTTGTTTGCGAAAAAAGCTTAAGCTTGAGAACGGAAATAATGTTGTAGTATGTATGTCTGGGCAATGGGAAAAACGATAAATGGGGTCATTTTTTAGCACTGGTTTTTATATTTTTATTGAGGAAGTAATTGCATGTCAATAGAAAAAACGATTGAAACATATAAAACTCAAATGCATTTGTATAAAAAGCTATCTGAAGAAGTCAAATATGTTATTGATCAAAAAATAAGCGATAAAAATATTAAAATAGACAACTTATTTTGCCGAGAAAAAAGTATAGAAAGCCTCACTAAAAAAATAAAAAGAAAGTCATACAAAAATCCGCTTGATGAAATTACAGACCTTGCAGGCGTAAGGGTTGTTTCTTACTATGAACCAGACATACAAAATATAAAAGAAATAATTAAAAAGAATTTTAATGTCCATGAACATGTTGATAAAACTAAGGCTCTTGGTGTTGACAAAATGGGATACCATGGCTCTCATTTTGTTGTATCCCTAGGCGATCGTTATTCTGGAACACGATATGACGGAATAATAAATCTAAGATGTGAAATCCAAGTCAGGACGGTATTACAAGATGCTTGGGCATTGATAAGTCATCATTTAGTTTATAAAGAAGAATCCTCAATCCCAGACAGAATGAAACGTGATTTAAATAATGTTGCTTCTTTGCTTGAAATTTCTCAGGGAACTTTTGATTCGATGCGAGAAAAAAGGGAATGTTATATTTCTGAAATTCATGAAAAAGAAAAGGCTCCCGCTAATTTCTTATCGCAGCCAGTTGATTACGATACACTTTATGCTTATACAAAATGGAAATACAAAGATTTACCCGTTTCTGACAATTGGCACATTCGTCTTCTTTCTGACTTGAATTTACAAAAATATCCAACTCTGGAAGCAATAGATAATATTGTGGAACGCACAAAAGAAGCGGTTAACGCATATCAAAAAGAAAATTCTACCTGGTTTCGTGATGGAACGGCTTATATAACTAAATCACTAGGATTTGGAGATGAGGAATTCCGCAACAAGCATGGTTTTGGACAAAAAACACGAGATGCTTTCTTAAAATATAAACATTTAGTAAAAAATACCACATAACAAGTCGCTTCAGCGGACAGTAAAACCATTGCTGCTAAGCTCAAACGTTATTAGTAATTTCAGTTTGCCTCTTTCTATCTTTGAGTATCAGTTGTCAGCCCAAAGTTCAGGAGATGACGGATGTAGAACGTATTGAAATTGAGGAAATTAAAAAACAGCTTTTTTTGGAATGTGAATAGAGTTGAAATAAAGGTTCGAATTGGTTGCACTGGCGGAGAGGGTGGGATTCGAACCCACGATCCCGATTACTCAGGATAGCGGTTTTCGAGACCGCCGCCTTCAACCACTCGGCCACCTCTCCTTTTTATCTATTTATTATTATTAGTGCTATGGACATGTTTAATTACCTAAGGCGGATTACTTCTTCGATCTTCTTTTTTTCAGAAAAAAATCCTTCAGAATCTTGCCGCATTCATCAGCTAAAACACCACCCTTGATTACAATCCGATGATTCGTTTTCTCGAAAGGGAACTCCATCACGGACTCAACCGCTCCGGCTTTTGGGTCGTAAGCACCAAAAACCAGCCTTTTAACTCTGACGTGAACCAAAGCGGACAAACACATAGCACACGGCTCCAGGGTAACAAAGAGTTCACAATCAGGGAGCCTATAGTTTTTCTTCTTCAAACAGGCCTTTCTAATAGCGGTTATTTCAGCATGGGCAGTTGGATCATTCCTTAAAATAGGCTCATTATGGCCGCGACCTAAGATTTTATTTCTTGAAACCACAACTGCTCCTACAGGTACTTCTTTTTTTTCTAGTGATTTTTCAGCTTCGGCAAGAGCTTTGCCCATAAAGAATTCATCATCTATCATTTAAAAGCGAACCTTCGAGGCTAGATTTTACCTCTGTTTACCCAAATTTACAAACTGAATTCTTAGCTTGCAGGGGCTTGATGAATCAAATCCCTACATTAGATATAAATCATTTAATATATTTTAAAAGGTGGACTTGATAAATCAAGCCCCTACAGAAAAGGAATCAAAATCCTACAGAGCAATCAAACATTTATATAACACCGCGGTGGACTTGATGAATTAAAGCCCTACATTAGATATAAATCATTTAATATATTTCAAAAGGTGGGCTTGATCAATCAAGCCCCTACAAGAAATGTGGGTTTGATAAATCATATCCTTACATTATAATGAAAATTCCTTTTATATAAGTAAAAATGTGGGTTTGATGAATCAAATCCCTACAAGAAAAAAATAGAAGGAGGGAGAAAGAATGGAAAATCTCGAATGCATTTTTTGTCAGAGAGAATATCCTCTGGATATCTTCAATCCTTTCTGTCCTGAATGTCACGAACCATTGCTCTGTCCTTCCCCTAAGAAAAAAAGAAAGTTCTCGTTGGAAAAAACCTCTTCGCTTGAAAAATATCTAGATTTTCTTCCTTTATCAAAAATTAATCCGAACCTCAGTTTGGGAGAAGGAGATACACCTCTTCTCAAGCTCAACAGGTTTATGGAAAATTTCAACCTTCCTCCAGTCTTCATAAAAAATGAAACGGTCAATCCCATCGCCTGTTTTAAAGATAGAGGAACAGCAGTTGCCGTTCAAAAAGCTGTCTCCCTGGGAATTAAAAGAATAGGCACGGTTTCAACCGGAAACATGGCCTCTTCTACCGCAGCCTATGGAGCGAAGGCTGGGCTTGAAACCTTTGTTCTTCTCAAAGAAGATATCTCTCCTGATAAACTGCTCGCGATAAGCATGTACAATCCTGTCCTGGTCAAAGTCGAAGGAGATTATGGGGAGCTTTTCTACGAGAGTTTCTCCCTCGGCAGAAAACACAACATCTACTTTATGAATTCAGTGGATCCTTTCCGGATTGAAGGCTATAAGGTCACAGGTTTCGAGATTTTCCTTCAATTAGGAAATCGAATTCCCCGGTATATATTTGCCCCTATGAGTTCAGGCGGACATTTAATCGGACTTATGAGAGCTTTTCTGGATCTGAAAAAAGAAGGCTTTATTCAATATCTTCCTACCTTTGTAGGAGTTCAAGCTCATGGGTGCTCTCCCCTAGCCCAGGCTTATGCTTCAGGGAAATCGAAAGTTAAAAGAATAAAAATAGCTAAGACTATTGCTCAGTCCATATCCAACCCTGATCCTCCAGGAGGAAACATATTGCTTAAATTGATCCAGGAAAACAATGGAAGAATACTCGATGTCTCTGATAAAGAAATTTTAGAAGCCCAAAAAATGCTGGCAGAACTTGAGGGAATCTTCTGTGAGCCGGCCTCATCCACTGTTTTGGCCGGGCTGCTGAAGCTTTCTGGAAAATTGAAGCTCCGAGCAGACGATCTAATAGTATTGGTCATCACAGGCAGCGGGTTGAAAGCTATGAATGTTCTGGAGCCATCCAGAATTAATGTCCGCGAGGCCACCATTTCAAGTCTTGAGAGAACAATAAGTTCTATCCTTGAGTAACGAATCAGAGTTTACATGTCAATAATTAGACTTTAAATCAGCATATAACTGTGTTATATTAATCTAACCTAAATCATGGAAAGGAGGTTTCTATGAAAGATGATTTTCCTTCTCTGGACATTAAATTGCCCAATATTAAACCAGGAGTAATCAAATTAGTTGTCGTAGCTGTTTTCATTCTCATCCTTCTCGCTAGCTCTATCTACCAGATAAGCCCGGAAGAAATAGGAGCGATCCTACGCTTTGGCAAATTTGTCAGGGCTACAGATCCGGGTCTTCACATTAAGCTTCCCTTAGGGATTGAAAAACTGATCAAAGTTCCTGTTCAAAGACAGCTAAAAATGGAGTTTGGTTTCCGAACTGCAAGACCGGGAATAAGGACAGAATACAGAGTAACGACAGAATCAATTAGAGAATCGGTGATGCTCACAGGTGACCTGAACGTGGCCGTAGTTGAATGGATCGTCCAGTACAAGATTAAAGACCCCTATAAATACCTGTTCAAAATAAGGGACGCAGAAAGCACTTTTCGCTACATGAATGAAGCTGTAGTTAGAAGGGTTGTTGGCGACAATTCAGTAGACGAAGTAATCACCATCGGAAGGGCAAGAATAGCAATGGAAGCACAAGAGGAACTCCAAAGGCTATGCGACCTCTACGAAATTGGCATTGAGGTCAACCAGCTAATCTTCCAGGATGTCAACCCGCCTGATCAAGTCAAGCCTTCCTTCAACGAAGTCAATGAGTCTCTTCAAGAAAAAGAAAGAAAGATAAATGAAGCCTGGTCAGAATACAATGAGCTGATCCCCAGATCGAGAGGAGAAGCACAACAGATGATAAGTGCTGCCGAAGGATATGCCATGGAGCGGGTTAACAATGCTAAAGGAGATGCCAATCGATTCATATCCATTTACAGGGAATACGCACGAGCTCCCTTGGTGACTCGAAAGCGTCTTTACCTTGAAACCATTAATGTAATTCTTCCCAAAATCGGTAAAAAGATTATCTTTGATGAGAAACAGAAGAACATCTTGCCCTTGCTGAATTTAGGAGGGGAGGTGAAGAAATGAACAAATCAACAAAGAGTATCATACTCATAGCCGTACCTTTCGCCATTCTCATCGTTCTCCTTAATGCTTTCTATGTTGTGTCTGAAACAAAACAGGTCATTATCACCCAATTTGGACAACCTATGGGAGATGCCGTCATCAAGCCAGGATTGCACCTGAAAGTCCCCTTCATCCAAAAAGCCAACTACTTTGAAAAGCGCTGGCTGGAATGGGACGGAGATGCCAATCAAATTCCGACAAAAGACAAAAAATTCATTTGGGTTGACACCTATGCTCGCTGGAGAATCAGCGATCCTCTTATTTTCTTCCAGAGATTGCGGGATGAGAGAGGGGCCCAGTCAAGGATTGATGATATCATCGACGGACAGACGAGAAATGTTATAGCCAATTTTGACCTGATCGAGATCGTTCGTTCTTCAAATCGCGAATTCGAACTTACAGAAGAACTAGCTATTCTAGATATTGCTGCTGCTATTCCTGAAATAGAAACAGGTAGAGAAAGAATTGCCCAGATCATTCTGGAAAAATCTTCGGAAATCACACCTGAATTAGGGGTGGAGCTCAGAGATGTGAAAATAAAGAGAATCAATTATGTTGAAGAAGTGCAGCGCAAAGTTTTTGACCGCATGATTTCCGAAAGGAAGAGAATTGCTGCTAAATATCGTTCAGAAGGAGATGGAAAAAGCGCTGAAATTCGGGGTGAAAAAGAGCGCGAGTTGAAAAATATCCAATCAGCAGCCTACCGGAAAGCCCAGGAAATAAAGGGAAAAGCTGATGCTGAAGCCACAAAAATTTACGCTAATGCCTACAACCGAGATCCAGAATTCTACCAGTTCATGAAAACCCTGGAGACATACGTCTCGACCATGGACAAAGATACCTGGTTGCTGCTATCCACGGACGCTGAATTCCTCAAATACCTTAAGAGCTCTAGAAGATAAAAAACATAAGTAAGGGTTTGATGAATCAAACCCTTAAAGAAGAAGAACCAGAAGCAGTTATTTTATTGTACGAATAAAGCGGTGGGCTTGATAAATCAAGCCCCTACAGAAGAAAATCCGTACAAAAAAAGGCACCTGTCATCTATCTGCGTGTTCCCTATCTGCGTACAAAATATGGAGTGTGTCCCCTTTTCTAGACATAAAAGACACATCACAAAAGGTGTGTTTGATAAATCAAGCCCCTACAGAAATAAAAACCAGACAAAAAAGACGGCTACCCCATATCCGCAACACACATTTTATCGTACGAATAAAGCGGGCTGACCCCTATCTCAAGAAAAAAGGGGTTCAACAACTATCTCAAGAAAAAGGTAGCCTGTCTCCTTTTGCAGTGTCCTCAAAGTTCATGAATCAAGCCACTCCAGAATAAAAACAAAAAACGGAATTTTACAAAAATGGAGCCTGGCCCCATTTTCAGAGGATATGTTTTAATCTATCCATAGAAATGTTGCTTCCGGTGAGAACCAGAGCAACCTTTTTGCCCTTCAGTCTCTCTTTTATCTTTAGAGCAGCAGCAAGAGGAGAGGAACTGGCTTCCTCCGCCAGGTTTCTTACTAGCTCCATATAGATGAGGATAGCTTGAACCATCTCTTCTTCTGAGACAAGAATAAAGTCAGTTAAAAAATCCTGGAGGATTTCCTGGGTAAGTTCATACCCTATTTGAGTGGCCAATCCTTCAGCGGCGGTTTCCATTTTATCCTTGACTATTTTCTTCGCCTTCCAGGAAAGACAAGCGGCAGGAGCTTTCTCTGCCTGAACAGCTATAACCTGAACCTTTGGATTTACTGCTTCTTTGACAATACAGCATCCCGAAGCACCGCTTCCTCCTCCTACAGGGACTATAATCATATCCAGAGAAGGACACTCTTCGAGAATTTCCAAAGCATAAGTGCCTACTCCTGCAATCAAATAGGGCTCATTGGCTGGATGAATGAAGCGCGCCCGCCTTTCTCCTGCTAGTTTCTCTGCATAATCCTTTGATTCATCAAAAATTCGTCCAAAGAAAATAATGTTCGCCCCGAGGCTCTTCACGGCTTTTACTTTTGTCGGGTTCGATTTTTCGGGCATCACAATCGTTGCAGGAACACCAAAAAGATTGGATGCATAAGCTATGGAAAGCGCATGATTTCCGGTTGAGGCAGTTACCACTCCTTTTTCTTTCTGTTCACGCGTTAGATGATAGATGAGGTTGATTCCCCCTCTGACTTTAAAGGCACAGGTAGGCATATAATTTTCATGTTTAATATAAATTTCAGCATCCAGAAGCTGGTTCAGTTGAGGGTAGGAATAAAGAGGACTCCGGAAAAGGTAATTTTTTATTATACTTCTTGCTTCAAGAACATCCTTAAACGTAGGCCTTTCCATTTTCATAGTGACACGTTCATCCTTTTATTTTTGTGTTTATTATCTATATCCTATTTTTATCTTTATCTTGCCAGGTAAATAAGAGCCCTTAACAGCTTAAATCCTTTGATATAGTCATCTATAACAAAGCGCACACTCCTCCCCCCAGTTCTCTCAACCTGAGGAATAAGCTCTGCCATATCGGCCATGGAGCTGCGGAGGAAATTCACATCAAATCGATAAGGAGCCTTCTGTTTAAAAGGTTTGATTTTATCCCTCTTTTCCAGAGCAATTTTTGTCTTCTTCTGGATAAGTTCCTGGGCATTTTGGGGCGTAAGAGTTTTAGCTGCGTACCTCCCTACTGCCCTTTTTACAATCGCAACCTCCAGTTCCCCACCCAGGCTTTTTTTCGTCTGCTTACAGATTTCAGCATCTCCTGCGATTAAGACCACTGGCACGTCATGCCAGCCAGCTATCAGCGCATTGAGCTCAGCTTCACTCATTTCACTGCCGTTGACTTTTATGGAGTAGATAGTTCCACCCGAGATCGTATGATCCAGCACCCCATCCTTGGTCCCAGCGCGAGCATGATAACCGATAAATATAACAGCATCATAACTTTGATCTATACCCTGCATCATACTCAAAGGCCTTGGAGAGCCCGTCATTAAAAAGGCAGCTGGATTGAGTTCAGAAGCAATAACATTCCGCATCGAGCCATGGGAGTCATTGACAACGATTTCTGTTGCTCCGGCTTCCAGAGCTCCTCTGATGGCTGCATTCACCTCCCCTGTCATCCACTTTCGAGCAATACCATAATCCTTCCCTGATGATGATGTGTGATCACCATGAACTATTCCTGCAATTCCTTCCATATCCACCGAGATAAAAACCTTAAGTTTCTTCTGACTGTATGAGTAATCAGCCAGGCATAAAAAAATGGTCAGAGAAAAAATAAACAATATCAAAAGGCTTCTTTTGCGCATGCGAATCCCTCCTTTTTTTAAATATGAGTTGCGGAAAAAATCCAAAGGCAATGGCATATCCTTATATGTTTTTCCCTATAAGATATAAGTCATATCCAAATGTAAAGGCCAGCTCATTAATATTTCTTTAAAAAAAACCTATTTTATGTCTTCTTCTATTTTTTCAATAAATTGACCAGATGCTGCTTGTTGGGGAAAAGAGCTGGCGTACCTCCGGTGTGGAAAAAAACAACCTTATCTCTTTTTTTAAAATAGCCTTTCTGGACAAGGTCAATAAGAGCAGCCATGGCTTTGCCCGTGTAAACAGGATCGAGGAAAATACCTTCTTTGATGGCAACAAAGCGAAGGGCTTTTGAAACTTCTTTGTTTAAGATTCCATAGCCTTCTTTTATATATTCATCAAGAATGATTATATCTTCTTTTGCCATGGAAAGATCCAAGCTTAAAGCCTTTACTGTATCACGGGCAATAGTTAAAACCTCTTTCCCGTAGGATTCTTTATTCTCCGAAACGCTGATGCCCAAAACCTTTGTATCTTCTTTTAGAGCTTTGGCACCCACGGCCAAGCCGCCTTTAGTTCCTCCTGAGCCTGTGGCGTGAAGGACATAATTGATTTCAAGACCCTGTTTTGCAGCCTGCTCAAGCAGCTCAACAAAAGCGTTGACATAGCTAATAGCACCCAGAGGCTTTTCCATCGAGCCTCCTACCATTGAACCACCAATGGGAGCTACATAAGGAGTATGTCCCCATTCTTTTACTTCATTCTCTACTGCTTTGACTATCTCATAAATATCCTCTATCCTCACCGCTTTTCCTTTTTCGGCTTCCTTTATTATGACATCTGCGTCCAGAATATAATCAAGGAGAAGGTTCCCGTCATATTCTTCAGGGAGATCATATGTTTTAAACAAAATAAGAATAGGCCTTATGTCAAATTTTCGAGCTGCAGCCGCAGTCTGAAGGCACCAGTTTGATTGTAAGCTTGCCCAGGTGACAATGGCATCCGCTTTCTTGTTTAAAACGTCCTGAATGATAAATTCCAGCTTGCGTGATTTATTACCGCCAAAAGCGAGACCGGTCATATCATCTCGTTTTATGTAGATTTCAGGCCCGCCGAGTTCTTGAGAAAGATTTTCCAGTTTCTGCAAGGGTGTGGGCAAATGAATCAAATTTTTCTTTGGAAAATCTGCAATTCTCTTTTTTATCTCTGAGATGGAAAAAGCTGCCATTTTTTGCCACTGAATGATAAATTATATATCAGAAATAAGAGTTTAAATCAAAGTTGCGGTGAGCTTGATAAATCAAGTGACTACAATTTACTTATAAGGTCAGGTTATTTATAAATTTTAAAAGGTGGGCTTGATAAATCAAGCCCCTACACAAGAA
>LAZR01000931.1_pt1 | contig 19885 bp, 29 predicted proteins | sample 329461 | NCBI WGS metagenome assembly LAZR01 (sample SAMN03002196, study PRJNA259156) | marine sediment metagenome | biome: sea floor; feature: Hydrothermal impacted sediments; material: marine sediment; isolation source: Loki non-amplified sample from Loki's castle hydrothermal vent sediment ...
ATACACCCGAAGAGCTAGAGGCGCTCGGCCTCAACTCCTTAGTCATCACCGAAGCCCTCGTCTACAAGTGTGTCAAGAGTGGTGTTCTCCTCTATAGCTCCAAGTCCACTGATGGTCAGCAGTATGGTGGCTGTATGTTCATCCCCAAAGTATGCATCAAGACCATCGAGAGCTTACCGTGAAGGCTAGAAGGAAGAGCCTAGTGAAGTATCTGTCTGCCTTCCATGGTGAGTGGAGACTTACTCCACCTACTGATTGTGATGTTTGTCTACCAATTGATGTATTCGAGATGAATTGGTATATAAAAGAGATTCGGGATGGACAAGACGCACCTTGCTTGTGGTTATGTGGTGCTCATGCGCGAGAATTCAATCTTCTTTGGTAAAAACCCTTGACTTTTGCCTGAGCGTGTGGTAAAATGCCCTCGTAAGTCGAACACAAAACGAGGAGACAATAACACATGAACACGCTAGTCAGCAATATCAAAGTCGAGGATGTACCCAAGCCGGAAGCCTTTGCATTCAAGGCCATCGGTCGCATAGGCGAGGTCGAGTCACGCGAAGTCCGTAATGGTTACACTCAAGTGACCATCCCTCTAGCTTACCGCTTGAAGGAGACTGACCAGTCCGACCGCACCTTCTATGCTCGCATCAACCTGAAACAAGAGTGGCTCCAGCCTGGCTTCACCGCCACCACAACCAACGAACAGATTAGCTTCAACATCAACGTGAAGAAGTTGATGCGTGGCCTGTTCACTGGCGCTGGTATCACCGAAGGCAACATGGACTTCAACCAGCTACAGGGCCTGACGGTAGGCTTCGGCACGAAGCTCCAGAAGGATGACACATCACGGCTCGAAGTCAGTTACTTCTTCACTCCCAAGGTCTAACTACACTCTTGACTGAGGCAGTATAGACTGAGGGATTGCAGGTCAGAACTCATCTTTAGTGGTGAGTGTACGTCCTGCTTCGGCCCCTGTCAGTGACCTGAGAGCAGGCAGGGGCTTGCAATTATAGATATGGCGGGGCTCTAGAGAGCATGCTAATCTATTGTAATGGGGTTCAAAGCCCCGCCCGCCTCCAGTTTGAGAGAGAGGATGTAGAGTGGCAGGTAATGAACAAAGACTGTGGCTGGTAGTGCTGTTGGATAGTCTCGCGCATCTCCATGAGCCTGACCGGAGCACGTGGATTAAGTCGCGGGACTTCCAGAACATCAGTCGTTGGTCAGGCGTAAGGCCCCAAGTGGCAGCCCAACTGACTGCGAGGCGAGCCAAGTCAGCCCTCCGCATCCTCCGCTCTCATCAGAACTTGGACAAGATACTTGGTCAGCTAGAAGGAGACGAGGATGACACCTGATATTTCTGAGTTTGACGTGTCGCAGATGACAGCTAATGAGGCGATGGCGGTTGCTAAGAGACTTCGTTACGATAAGACTCCAGTAACTACTATCGAAATAGGCATCGCGGCGGCAGTAATCTACAGACTACTAGAGCTGTTAGAAGAGGAACAGAGAGGAGACAATGGCTAAACCACTGACACTGCTGGAGTCCGTACTCGTACAGATTCTCATTCACAACATAGACAGTGACCTCTCAAACGATTACGTAGTGAAGGTGTTGATGCGTACAGGTTTAACTAAGCAGCAAGCAAACAAAGCAGTAGGGAGATAGCACATGATTAGACTTACACAAAAATTGGTAGAAGAGTTTTTGTCTCTTTTGCATGGGAGTGAGATTAGATTCTGTGAGAAAGGGGGACTACATGACATCCAACCATTTGCCGATGACTGCTTCCGCTTAGGGTCGATTCACCCCTGCTCAAAATGCCCTCGTCTATTTCTTGGTGTGGGGGCCGACATGATGGGGATGGATATAGGCTTTGAGGATATAACTGATGAGTGTCTGAAAGTCCGGCCTCTTGAAGGAGCTTCAAATGGGCACTGTTGGACAGGAGGCCCTGATGGGCACTGCCATTGGTGTGGCAAGAGCGTAATCTAAAGGAGATAACATGGCAAAGCGACAGCAAGAAGAAGTAATCTCTATAATTACCTTTGACATAGAGACGAGTAACTTGAGTGCTGACTTCGGTCGAGTGCTCTGTGCGGTGGTGAAGCAGGTAGGTAAGAAGCCCATCATCTTCCGGGGTGACAACTACGCCGCGTGGAAGAAGGGCAACAAATATGATGACTCCATGCTGGTGCTGGACATCATCGAGGAGCTGAACAAGCATGACGTGCTGATAGCGCACAACGGCATGAAGTTCGACCGGCCCTTCCTCAACACTCGCGCCTACAGCGGGCTATCAGGTGGAACAGGCGGGCTGATAGTCAACCCGCGCTCGAAGATGATTGACCCGGTGCTCATAGCGCGTAAGCACCTGCGCTTCTCATACAACAGCCTCGCCCGCATCCTTCAGCACTTCGGCCTCGGCTCAAAGTCCAGCGTCGAAGGACATATGTGGTTGCGTGCTCTGCTGGCCACGGGCAAGGAGCAGCGTCAGGCGATGGACGAGGTAGTAGAGCACTGCATCGTAGACGTAGTGAAGCTTGAGCAGTTGGTCGGTAAGCTACGCAAGTTCATCCCACGCATCGACGAGTATGGCTCTAAGTAAAACAGAGGTAGACAAAGCACTCAGGCTAGTGGGTGGGCAGTGGCGATTAAGAGTCCCCAATTGGTGTGACCTTTGTGGAAAATATATGTATACGCAAGCCGAGCTCAAACAGGGGCTTATACCGTGGGTGTGCGAGGAACACGCAAGAGAGTTAGGATTAATGTGGTAAGGAGAGACTAACATGGCATTGAAGAGATGGTTAGAGTTGGCATGTAATATCTGCACGACCAAGAAGATGGTGGAGCTGACTGGTGAGGAGCAGGAGGTCAAGCAGGAGATGGTAGGATGGTACAACATCGTCACTGATACGGAGCAGGGGCCGGAGACTTACCTGGTGTGCTCTGGCAAGTGCTTGAAGGAAGTAGGCGACATAGCTATGAAGGCTACCATCGAGAGGAAAGGCTAGTGTATAGGAGATTTCTATGCTGGAGTTCTTTTTCCTCTGTATGATAGGTGGCTTAACGCTTGTTGTGTGGGGTTTGCTGATCTATCTATGGGGGTTAATCTTAGGCTGGTGGAGTGAATATCATGAAGGAGGCTAGAGTGTGGAGAGCTAAGAGCGAACGAGTAAATATAGGGGAGCTGCACCCACAACTGCGGTTGGCGTTGGAGAAGGCGGGTGTGTTGCACGACCTGTTGTTCGGCAAGCCTCTCATCGTGACGAGTGGTAACGACGGCAGGCACAGTCGCACCAGTAGGCACTATCGCAACATGGCCATCGACATACGCTCGTGGGACAAGTCAGAGCTAGGGCAGTTGACGTTCCATGTGATACTAGCGCAGTTGGCAAAGGAGTATGACCTTGCAATCTTCGACGAAAGGAATCGAGATAAAGCTCCCCACTGGCACCTTGAAATCGCAGACTAAGCAACTCGAAATAGTTGACCCCCTTAACTGTGACGTGTGCCAATGGCAAGGGCTTCCGTCGTACAATCACTTTGATATGTGGCTATGCATAGAGCATGCTCAGGAGCATGGCCTGATATGGTAAGGAGACAGACATGGCAGTAGCGTGGCATGACCGCATGAAGGAGTGGGAAGCTCTAGGTGATAAAGCATGTAAGGAGCAAGGGCGTATCCTGCTCGTGAACAACCTGATGACAGGCGAGCGTATCATTGCCGACGAGCAGTCAGGTGACTTTGTCAAAGACATGAAACTCATCATCGAGATGCAAGGAGCTGACCACTACCATGAGGTTATTGGTGAGATGATGTATCCTATGAACTGCCTGAATGACACTCCACATCATGCGCTGTGGGACGCTCGTAAGGTGGAGCATGTGCGGCTGTGCATTGACCACGCACGCAAGGATGGCTGGCTATGGTAAAGCTAGGCAAGCGAAGAAAAGCTGCTTTACTAGAAAGTCTCAAGAAGTGGCACGCCGAAGCCTCCACCGTCGCTAACAACGGCTATTGGGATGTAGGTGAGTGTGATGTCTGTGAAGAAATGGTTGAGGAGAGACTTTCGAGCTTAGAGCAGTGGTTTCCCAATGGGGCAGTGGCTTCCGACCCCCCTTGGCTATTCTGTGAGGAACATGCTCGTGAGTTGGGGGTCATATGGTAGAATCAGTCACGCTCAAGCTGGCGCGTCATCTGCATGATAGGCATCACCCCGTTCAGGCATGGGACTCCTGCGTCCAGGGCTGTCGAGACTTCTACTCTCTGATGGCTGACTCTGCCATCCTGTACTTGAAGGAGCATGACCATATGAAGCAGACATTAGGCGACCAGCTAAGGCAGCGTAAGTTGGACGAGAAGTTGGCCGCTCAAATGGAAGGAGGCGAATAGTGGTTATTTATCTAGCTGGCTTGATTAGCACCGACCGTCCAGAGTCCTTGACCTGGCGTGATGAGGCTGCGTTCCGGCTCGTTGAGGGCTGGGGCCTCGACGTTCTGTCGCCAGTCCGAGGCAAAGACATGGCTACTAGCACAGACGGTGGCCTATCTACGCCTAAGCAGACCAACAAGTCCATCATACTGCGGGACTACAACGACATCCAGCAGGCCGACATGCTGCTGGTCAACCTCAACCTGTGGGGCAGCACCCGTCCACTAGTAGGCACCCTGATGGAGCTAGCATGGGCCTGGGAGATGAAGATGCCCGTCGTAGCCATATGCTCCAAGAGCGACAGGCTGATGCGCGACCACCCCTTCATCCAAGAGTGCGTGTCGCACTACTGCGAGACAGTAGGGGAAGCAATAGACTTCATTGGAAGGTATCATGCGTAGAGTCACATACATGGTAAAGCTACATTATGCCGACCCCGTGCCGGGTTTCGTAGACTTCAAGATTACATATAGACCGATGCAACGCACTGAATACTACATGCCATGGGGCGTAGTGACAGTTGACGAACTACACAAAATGGAGTATACTGAACGTGCTGACTGGTGGAATGACCCTGACTACGAGTATATGGACTCAGAGTGAGTGGAACCAAACATGATACTGGCAAAGCTCGCTTTGACCTGCTGCCTGTCAAGCCGCTGTTCAAGGTGGTTGAGGTCTATACGATAGGGGCCAAGAAGTACAGCGACAGAAATTGGGAGAACGGTCTCAAGTGGGGCCGTGTCTTCGCCGCAATGATGCGCCACGGATGGGACTGGTGGCGCGGTGAGAAGCTAGACCCCAAAGATGGGCAGCACCACCTAGCCAGTGTAGCCTGGTGTGCCCTGACTCTCATGGAGTATGAAGAGACACACCCGGAATTTGATGACCGACCTAAAGGAGACGAGAATGCCAAGGTACAAACGCCGTAGTAGGAAGCCCCACCAATCTAGCGCGCCCATTCACGAGCTAATAGACCGTTCGGCCATGGCCCGCCGCGAAGTCTACGTCACCGGGATTATCAACTCTGAAGCCCATTATTATCTGACGCGCATCCTCACCTATTTGGCAGAGGACTCTAAGAAGCCTATCAGCATCATCCTCAATACTCCGGGAGGCTTGGTGGCTGATGGCTTAGCTATCTATGATTTGCTTACGACCATCGGGCGGCGAGCGCCCATCAACATTGTTGCCACCGGCCAGTGCATGAGCATGGGGGCCATCATACTACAGGCAGCCAACAAACGCTGGGCCACCCGCCACTGTGCCATCGGCCTTCATGAGCTACATGCCGAGAGCATCGGCACTTACTCGAAGTTGGAGGAGAATCAAGTAGAGATTCGCAAGACACAATCCCTCCTCGATGACATCATCACCAACCGCACAGGCATGACACGCAAGAAGTTGAAAGGGCTCATCAAACGCAGAGAGACAGTGCTCACGCCTGACGAAGCCCTTGAGCTGAATCTTATCGACGGAGTAATAGAGTAATGGCTGGCAACGGTAGTAACGTGGCAGGGTCAGGGAGTTTGCCCGCCGGAGATCTTGGCCAATTCTTTCCTGCCCAACCTAGTACATGGCCTGACCCCAAGACAGAGTTTCGTAAGTCCACCAATGAGATAGAAGGAAAGGAGTGGTTCGAGATGGATGTCTCGCAGGCCGATACCATCGTCATTATCCACGAAGGCAAGCGAGTGGAGATGGATAAGAAGGACTTTCTCCAAAGGATAGGTCTCGAATGGTAAGCTCCGAACACGATAAACTCATACGCAAATATGTGGCGAATTTTGCTGGGGTCTATGAACTCAAAATGTGCAAGACCAGTTGTGATAGATGTAGTGAAGCCCATAGCGAGTACTATGTAGAATCTATTCTGAATTGGATGCACCCTGGCTATGGAGGTGCTCCGCCCTATCTCTGCATTGACTGCGCCCGTCACTATGGATTAGTCTGGTAATCGTGGCGACGGTCTTCAAGTCGTTCATCACCCAGGTCATCAAGCCCGGCTACTTTTACATCAAGCCGCTCCTGCCCCGCAAGGGCAAACTCTTATTGGCTGCTGACCCCAAAGCCTTCAAGTCCATGTTAGCCCTCAACATTGCGTACTCTCTCTGCGAGGGCTCGTTGGTCATGGACACGTTCCCCGTCAGTGGGCCTAAGCGAGTACTCCTCATTGAGCAAGAGGTCGGGCCTGAACGCCTCGTCCAGCGCCTCACTGACATACATGGGGAGCGCAAAGGCACGAAAGTGCTCGACAACTTCTGGATTACCAGCCGTGACCTGGATTGCAGGCTCGATACTAAGAGTGGGCGAGGGCTCATCGCTAGCCACATCGAGGAGGCCAAGCCGCACGTGGTCATCTTCGACCCGCTCGCCAACTTCCACCACATAGACGAGAACTCCAACTCAGAGATGAAAGTCCTACTGTCGGAGTTGACGCAGATGCAAGAGACCTATGACTTCGCCTCCATTATCATCCACCACATGGGCAAAACCTCAGAGCACCGCACGCTCTCGTCACCCGAACGCCTACGAGGGGCTGGTGTGCTGTTCGCTGACGTTGACACACTGGCTGTGATATGGAAGCCGGACTTCCGTCAGCGCAATAACATCTCCATACGATTCGCCACCCGCTCACCCATAGACCAGGACTTTCTGAAGCTGGAATTCCAAGAGAAGGAAGGTACATTCAAACGTGTCTGAAGTTATAAATACGTTTAAGGAAGCCTGTCTCCAGTTGCATGAATTGAGAGACTATTGGTGTGGCATCTGTCAAAGTTTCGCTGAGCGAGGCTGTCGCAACTATGAGGGATGCAAGGACTATCACCACTTCAATATCTGCGAGGACTGCGCCCGTAAGGAAGGCTATCTATGGTAGAGATTGTGCGAGTTCTGACCATCTATTGTGATAAGTGCGGCCCCAAGTACGGTGATGTAGACATGCGCAAACGGAGGACAATTATTGGTTGGGCTCATCACCCCACGCCCCCTTATAAAGGGCTAAAGTGGTATTGCGAAGACTGCTCTCAGGAGCTAGGCCTCCTATGGTAGCTCTGGTCATGCCGCTGGCCACCAAAGCAGGCAGCACTGGCCAACCATCCACGTGCAAGGGCTGCCCGCTGTATGGTGTCGGCAAGGGCTTTGTACTAGAGCCTGCTCCGGTCTGGTCGAAGATAAAGATGGCCATCATAGGCGAGGCCCCTGGCACCAATGAGGTGTTGCAAGGCAAGCCGTTCGTCGGTAAGGCTGGCTGGTGGCTCTTGAAGAACATTCTAAATCCTGCTGGACTCAGCAGAAAGGACGTGTATCTTGACAATACTCTGCGATGTTTGCCCCCTAAGAATAAGCAAGGTGAAGCGTACCCTGTGGGAACTGATAAGCTACAGGCTGAGATGCATTGCCGCCAATATGACAAGTTGGTACCGTCGAACGTGCCTATCATGCTGGTTGGAGGCAAGGCGCTTGGACAAAAACTCGGACTAACTGGCATTTCGGATTGGCATGGGCACGTCACCCTCCAGGCCGGACAACTGGTTGGTTGTACGTTTCACCCATCGGCGGTGATGCGTCAGCCCAATCTGCTGCCCGTTGCCATACGTGAGCACTACAACCTGCTCACCGCCCATGCCAATCCATCCATCTTGAAGCACCCCACGGTGGTCAAAGGCATGTTGTCTGACCAGGCTGGGCCAATGGTGTTCGACCTAGAGTGGGACATCAAATCTAAAGAGATTACCTGTATAGGAGTAGCTTATGAAGCCGACAAAGCATACTCAACCTACGACGTGGTTGCTAGTAAAGAGTTATTGGTTTCCCGTCTTACTGCCTCTCGCCTGGTTATTGGTCATAACGTTATCGATGCCGATTTCAATGTTATGGGCCACCATCCCACTAACTATTCTCCTTCTTGTATTTTCGATACTAAGGTGGTCGCTCACCTTATCCACGCACATTTGGCCAACTTGGGTCTGTTGGGTCTTCGAGCTACAGTCAGTTATTACCGGCCCACTACCGGCTGGAAAGAGGATAAGGAAGACTTACTGGAGTATAATGGGCGAGACTGTGCCTACAACTACTACCTCTACGAGCAGCTCTGCGCCGACCTCGACACCACCAATCAGTGGCACCTAGTCGAGAAGCAACAGCGCCTAGCTAGGCTGGCCGTGCTGATGAGGGAGCGAGGAGTTGACATCGACCTGAGAGCAGTCAGGCGGTATCACCGTGAGTGGCAGGGCAATAAGCAGTTGCTGAAGGATGACTTCCCGTTCAATCCCAACAGCCCTAAGCAGGTCATAGCGTTTTTCAAGGAGGAGGGGATTACGCTGCGGGACACCAAGGAAGTGACCATCAAGCGGCAGGCTGACCGGCACCCGCTGATGGAGCAGTTGGCAGACTACAAGGAGCTGGGGGTCAAGCCCATCACCACGTGGTTCCCACTAGGCAAGAGCAAGGTACATCCCACGTTCAATGTGACGGGCACGGATGTGGCGCGCTTCTCGTCTAGTGAGCCGAACTTCCAGAACATCCCACCGTCACTGCGCCGCATGATAGTGGCTCCGGAGGGCATGGTCATTGTGGGGCTGGACTTCTCACAGATTGAGAACAGATGTGTGGCGTGGCTGGCTGGAGACAAGCAGATGCTGGCTGACTTCGCTTCGGGCATGGACTTTCACCGGCTCTCAGCGAGCCGAATCTACAACAAGAGGTATGATGATGTCACAGACTGGCAGCGATATGAAGGGAAGAAAACCATTCATTCAACTAATTACGGAGAGACTGCTGCAAGCCTTGCTGAGCGAGTGTTTGGAAGCCGCCGCCAAGGAGCCGTCGCTGATGCAGTCGCTCTCCAAGAAGCATATTTCGGTGCGTATCCGGCTATACGAACATGGCAGCGGCAAGTCTCAGACAATTTCGAGAGGGGAGACATTACCTTAGTCAACCCCTTTGGAAGAGTGAGGTATATCTATGGACAAGATGCTCATACGAGGAAGAAGAAGGGCTGTCACTACTACGGGTGCTCTAGTGCTGCTGACATTGTCAATCAGCGGGCTCTGGATATATGGGAGGCGGAAGGGCTGGTTCCCATCCTCATCGTCCATGATGAGCTTGTCTATTGCCTACCTGTTGGTACGGCAACAGCTACAATCGCACGTCTCAAAGATATTATGACGCAGCCAGTCAAGGAGATGGGTGGGTTGGTGGTGCCTGTCACGGCAAAGGTGGGTGCAGACTATGGTAACTTACGAATTCCTGAGTAGCAAAGGGCCTTGTGAGTCTTGTATATTCTGCGAGTGGTGTGGGCCATCATATCCAGACCAGAGTCACAAGCCAGGAACCTGTTACCATCTTCGCCAGAGCACTAAGGCTGGATTCTCTGATATAGTGGTTTGTGCAGACTGTCTTAGGGAGAAGGGTTTGATTTGGTGATGTGGTTGATGATGAATTCGCGCAGCGCGCTTATCTCAGACCGGATGCTGTGGAGGTCGTTCTCTATCACGTGGTTGAGCAAGACTTCTACTTTGGTGAAGCGGGCAGAGAGCTTCATGGCTACGCCTACTACGGTGATGATGTTGACGGCGACTGCCGTGCCGATGACTATGGTTTCGACGGTCATTCTCTGATGGCTCCTACGGCGGTCAGGGTAGTGGCGAACTGGTGCTCGGTGTCCACCTTGGCCATGCTGGTGGCATAGGAGAGGCGGGTATTGACCCACTGTTCGAGGGCGCGTGGTACTAGGGCGCGCACGAAGGGGTCTTTGTCTCTGCCTACCACCTGGTCTGAGAAGTAGGCGTTGCGGCGGCGGACGAAGAACCGCTTGACGGTATCATCGAGGTTGCCCGCGTCAACCTCTAGTCCTCTCTGCGTCCTTAATTTCACATTTGGGAATCTGGTCAACTGTAACTTGGTGCCTGTTTTGCGGCGCACAAAGTCGCTGAAGAGTTCGGTATCGTTAAGCTCTTTCTCAGTCAGTAGAGAGCCGAGGGAACGAGGCACTTGGATGTCCGTGCCTTTGATGGGTAGGAAGGAGGGCTCGTCGCCGCCTCCGGCCCTTATGCGTGGGCGGCCAGTGAGGAAGGGGAGTGTGGTAGCGCCTGGCAGTGGGAAGCCGCTCTCAGTGAAGGGTTCCTCCTGGAAGTCCGTGAAGATATTGTTGAACATGCGGAGAGTAGCCTTACCAACAAAGAGGCTGCCAACTAGCCTATCCATGTCATTCCAAATCCGTTCGAGAGGCACGCTGCCTGGGTCGGACAGGCCCGTCAGGAGGCCCCCGGCGAGCCCTCCACCAAGGAAAGTTAAGCCGCTGCCTTGGAGTGCTCCGGCGAATTTCTCTCCGTCCCCCCGGATTGACGCTAGGATAGCTACCCCGTCAGTCATCGGAGAGGGGAGGTTCCGCTCGCGGCCAGTGTCTCTGTCCACATACTTGAGTCCGAAGGGGGTGGGGATGAGTTCATCATAGATGCGGTCGAGGAAGTCTAGGAAGCCCGCCCCCGCCAATTGCTTGGTGACTGCGTCAGTCATAGCCTCGAAGGGCAGCTTGCCATCAGAGAGAGCCCGCTTAAAAGAGAAGGGAGCGCCAATGATGGGGACATACTCTGCTGTGAACTCCAGCCAGGCCCGCCCGAAGCGAGCGAAGGGGGAGATGAGGATTTGAGTCCAAGGACTGTCAACGAAGCGGGTGAAGCCCACGCCGCGCGGGACAACGAAGGCTCCTCGGTTAGCATTACGGATGATACGAGCTTGCACAAGGCCGGGCAACTCTTCTTGCAGGCCGCCTCGAATGAAGTTGTCTACGAATAGCCTACGCTCCAGGCCCTTGACACCGGCTTGGGAGGCTGCTTTGTATGCCTCGTCCATGATGTTCACGCGGGCGAATAGGCGTCGGGTCTGTCTGTCGGCAAAGCCTTTTAATTCCAGAGGCCCGAACAGGACTGCCTCAGCTACCTTTTCACCACGGGATAGGGCGGCAAACTCACCAATCTCTTCGCCGGCTGCCGTGCTGGCCTTGAAGTTCTTGAGAATAAAACGCTTTGCTGCTTTACGATTGCGAATGGTGTTGACTACGGCACCAAGGCGGTTGCCTCTTGCTGCGTTACCGAGCAGCACGTCTGTTAGGTCGGCCACTCCCCGCGTCGCAGCATTCCCGGCAATCTGTTGAGCATTGCCGAGGCTGTCCCACCCAACGGAGAACCAGGAGAAAAGGCTGTTTCGTACTGTGATGGTGGTTGCTTTGAAAGCATCCTCCATCTGCTCTTCTCCCTTGATGACTCGTTTAATAGTACGTGGATTGGTTAGACTCTTGAGGGCGGTCTGTAAAGGGCTGGGTGAGTTGAGATTTTGTACTGCTACGATGGATTGCTTGGCAAACTCGTCTATGTTGCGGACTAGGCTAGTGAGGTGATTGATGGTATCGCCTTTGAACTTGCCTGTGCTGATGGCAAAGAGGAGTCGATTGGCTTCCTGGTTCATAGAGCGAAGCGTCTCTAAGTTGAAGCCTTGCTGGAACTCTCGCTTCAAGGTCTTCTTGTTCTTCCGCATCAGCTTTGATACGACGCCGTTGACGAGCTGTATCTCTTCGATGGCCACGCTCTTGAACTGCTCAAGAACCTCTTGGCTAGTCTCCTTTAGGGCCTTGTTGAACTGGATAGAGCGGAGTCCCACATTGATAGGTTTAAGGCCGAGACCAGCTCGTTCGGCTGCCACCACAGCCATCTTAGCACCAGCTTTCGTATAGATGTCTTCGGCCAGTGCGCCCAGAGCGTCAAAGGATACAGTCATGCGCTCGACGGCACGGGGCAGGGTGTTGCGGAGGAGCTGGCCCGCGTTGAGCTTCTGTAGGCCCTTGTCTATCTCGGCGAGGAGCTTCTTCTTCTGCCTTCGTACCAGCTTATCACCGACTACCCCCGCTATCGGTTCGAGAACAGCTCCGAATGCCGCGAACGTAGCGGCCTGCTCGGCCCTGGCTGCTAGGCTAGTATCTTCCTTTCCCACGAACACAGGACTCAAGCCAAGACCAGCGCCACGGAGAGCAGCGGCTGCCACAGCCCGCTTGGTGAAGAAGCCCGCTGCTTTGTCCTGCACCAGACGGGCTCCGACAGTCGTTGCTACTTGGCCACCGACCCGCCTTGCTAGTCCGCCTAGCCCAAAGCCTAGCACCTGGCTGGCAGAGTCAACCGCACTCTCAAACGCCTTCGCTTGGAACACATCAGGGTTGCTAGCATCTTCGAGGAGCGAAGCCTTTTCTTTCTCGACTTCTTCCTCAGTCCGCTCGACGCCTACTCCGAATTGAGGCACGCCAAACTGACTGGCTTCCCTAGCTGGAGCGACACGCGCAGTGGAGAGTGTTGCCAGGCTGAGAGCCTCTGCATTCTCTTTACTACGCTGGGCGAAGTCGATAGTGGCGTCGATGAGGGACTTGCCGAACTCGGCAAAGCCTTTGATGGTGCGCTCTAGGAAGCCGGGCTGTCCTGCCTCCAACACATCAATCAAGTCTTCAGCACTGATTAGCCCCCCCCTCTTGCTCCGGTCAAGTGCGGGGGAAGCGACGAGAGCTAGAGCTTGCTCTTGAGTAAGGGCAGAGGGTTGTGGCTGGAGGAGTTTGATTAGTGCGTCGGCACTGATGGATTTGGGTTCGGGCACTATTCTATCGTGATGCCACTGGTGAGGAGCAATTTGCGGATGGTCTCTAGGGCCTCCTCAGAGAGAGGGCCTTGAATGTTTATCTTACCCTTGCCGGGGTTGTTGGGGTCGAGCTGGATGTGGTCGGCCAAGGCGCTGTTATCCTGCCGTAACTTGGCGAGGTTCCCTTCTGTGAGTCCTCCCAATGCTAGGCCCTGTTGGCCACGAACTATGTCGCTCTTGTCTTGGTCTGAGGGGGGAAGGTCTCTTGGTGCCGTGAGAGCTTCGGGTGTTTGACTGGCTGTGATGCCTGTGAATAGACCATTCAGTGCGTTCTGAGCGGCAGCACGGGTCTCGCCATTGTATCCACGCTTCGCCCCTTCCTCAATGAGCAGACGCTGGGCCTTTGGTGCGAAGGTTACCCCGTTGATTTTAGCACGGGGGTCATCTATTACGTCGAAGGCCAGGTCTTTACCGAGGTCTGTGGCATCTTGACCTTTTGCATTTTGTATGGTGAGTTTAGAGCTAGTGTCTAAGTGGTCTAGGAGAATTGCGTGTTGCTGGTCTGGTCTCGCTGTAGGAAGAGTGAACTTCCCTCCAAGCAAGTCTATCTCTTGGGAAGGCAGGATGGCTTTCAGGTCTTTAGGGAATAGGACTTTGCCGCCGGGCAGGGGGAAGAACGCCTTTTTTCCGAACTGAGCCTGCTGCGTGGGGTTGAAATTCTTGACCTCTTCGGCTGTGAAGACATCGCCAGGCACGTTTCTGAGGAACTGGCCTACTGCCTGTAAGACATCAGCGTCATGTTTGTCAGGAGCGAACGCGATGCGCTGGATAGTCTCGGTGCTCTGTAGGAAGGTAGCGAGTTCGGCTCGTCGGCCTCCCTTCTCTAGCTCAGTGACTCGGCGGCCTTCTAAGTCAAGCCGTGTCTGTGCTTGCCCTCGGCGCTCCTCCTCTGCTTCTTCCTCTCGCTGTCTAGCGCGCTGCTGGAGTTGGAACTGAAGTGGAGCCAGCCCGCCAGCAGCCAAGGCTCCTCCTGCGCTACGGGCTTGAGACCCTGCTCCTAGTCCTAGCAGACCAGCCAGCAGGACGTTGGCAAGCAGGCCGCGTTCGGGCAGTAACTTGCCGCCGAAGACGCCTGGCTGTTGGGCGGGAAGAGTACGACTTCCTAGAGCGGCAGGGGCTTGCTGATTGAGGGTGTCGGCTCCAGACAGAGGCACTTGAGCTAGGGGGAACTGGTCGGGCATATTAGGACTCCATGAAGAAACTTAGGATACTGGTCTCTGTGGTCTCGTCGTCGGGCAGGGCTTGGCGGAGGAATTTCACTAGGAAACCTGCCATTGTGGGAGGGAACTGGTAAGCAAGCATAAGGTCAAGTAGTGTGCTGTCACCAGAGAGATGATAGCGAGACTTACCCAGAGCCTTGATTTTGAGGTCAAACAGAAGCGCCTGATAACCGTCAATGTGACTATCGAACACACGAACCCCGCTGTCAGTGCGCGGGTGCCGAACTGACCATGCTTTGAGCAAGCCTGGATTACGTGTCTGATATGCTTCACTGTCTGGACTATGATAGCCCGTGTACTTAGCGATGGCGTCTGCTAGTGCCTCTAGTCGGCGCATAATCTACTCTCGTAGGGTGTCGAACATCTGGCGCAGCAGGATGTGCGCGAGGAAAGAATGGTGAATCATAGACGCCCACTCCCGTCCCTCCCTCTGGTAGATAGCCGCGAATTGAGGATGCTGGTGCAAGTGAGTCTGAATGTAGCGTGCGGTGTGGTTGTCATAGAGGGTGTAGGCGACCCAACAGGCAATGATGGCTGACGCGCCTATGCCTGCTCCAGCCCCAATGAGAGAGTTGAGGAGACCACTATCTCCGCCGCCCACGAAACCGGATAGGCCACCAATGGCTTGGCCACTGAAGGCGGCGGGATTTAAGAGAGCAGCATTACCCTGAAGGATGGAACCGGCATTGAAGATACTGGCTAGTCTACGTTGGCCACCCTCGATACTAATCTGCCGTTGGGCACCAGCGAGAGACTCCGCCTCTGCGGCCTCAACTCCACCAAGCAGGGCGATGGTTGCTCCGCCTGGGAGTTGGCGTCCACCAAGTATGGCGGCGCGAGATTGAATCTGTTGACGAGCTACGTCGAAGCGGCCTGTGGTTTCCTCGAAGGCTTGGGTGCGAAGGGCGGCCTCTTCGCCTGGTAGGAACCCAGTGAAAGATGGGTCGAATACGAATGCGAGTTTCTGCCTAAGAAAGCCTAGTAACTCAGTTTGGCCAGCTAACTGTTGCTGCATAATGCCGAAGAGCTGCTTCGAGAGAGCTTCAAGTGCTTTGCGTGCTGATTTACCCATAGTTTGTCCTTATAGTGGTGGTGCCTTCAAGTTGTGCGAGAGTATGCCATTGGCCCAATAGAGGTGGCCTCGCGGCATAATGACCTGCCACTTTGTTCCCGCCTCTTCCACGTAGTCGTTCGCCACGACTTCGACTAGGCCAACGTCAGTGATGAGGAGGCTTCCGATTCCGACAGTCGAGAGGCTGACTTTCCCACGCTCAGTGTAGACGGGATGATTCCTGGTGCCCCGAAGTTTGCGTCCGTCCTTCAAATGAATCTCCGACCAGTAGGTCTCGGCCAGTTCCTGTCGAAGGAAGGGCTGGGCTCCTAGAGTAACTATGGCAGTGTCAACTAGAATACACCCGGCTTCGTCCCCACCACCTCCACCCCCACCACCACTCGTATCTACGCCGCCGTCTGCGGGAGTTGTGACCGTCCCAAGAAAGAGGCGGCCTGGAGCCTGAAACAGCTCCTCTGTGTTGGTCGTCACGAATAAACAAACATCTGGCACCCCATCTCTATCGACATCATCGAGATAGACCCCATACTTAGTTGAGAATGACAGGTTGCCAATCGTTTGGCTCGCATATGTGACCTTTGGAATGTCGGGCCAATGCGCCACAAAGGAAGCTATATCAATTCGTGCAACCGACCCATCATCTGCTCCGGTCAGTATGTTCAAGGGCTCGATATAGTAGGAGCGGTCGGCGACCACTGTGGTTACTACGGCGTCTAAGACCTGCTGGAAGTTCGAGGTCGGGAACTCTCCTCTTCCGTCGGGCGTTGCAAAGTCTCCCACAGAGGCTAGCTCCCTCACGAACGTCAGGTCTCTTGGCATTTTACTTCACCACCAGGGTTAACGAATAGAGTTGAGTCCCATTGTCCTCTGCTGGTAGGCTGAGTTGTACCTGAAGATGCCGGGCCATCTGCCTGACGAAGTATCGCAGAGACCGGGCAGTCTCTGAAGAGCCAAGCAGCGGCGGGTCATCTACTTTGTCCAGTAGGAGCTTGTACTCCAAGCCGACCTCATTGAGACGAACGCCTACTGAGTAGTCTGTGTTGCCAGAACTCCGTTCCAGAATGATTAGTTCAATCTCACGTAGCTGAGCAGGCGGTGCAATGACGAAGGAGCCAAAACTCATGTTCATGGCATAGGCGGTGCCGTTGTCAGTGAATACTGTGGTGGAGCGTTTCAATATAGTAGTGGCTCGACCAAGCAGCAGGTCGAAGTTACCCGCCGATGTTTCGACAGAACCAAGAGTCCTGAGGCCGCCGATGATGTTGGCTCGTGGACTCCATACCTCGTCCACTAAAGCCATCTTGTAGAAGAAACTATTGCCATCACTCACGTAGAGATTGTTGTCTGTGGCTTCATCCCGATGCAAAGTGAGTTCCACAGAAGAAGGCGCGATGGCTGCCAGTCTATCGGAGATGGGCAGTCCTACCTCCCGTATCTCTTCTGGCGCAATAGATAACAGTTCCCGCTCTGTTGTGAAGATGAACGCCCTGTCTTCTGTCCCAGCTATGGCGCGGTTACTGCCGATGCCCAGCCGCTTCTGCCAGGGCATAGCGAAGAACGAGGTCTGGTCAATACCACGAATTACGAACAAGTCACTCTCGGTAAATACTAGAAGCCCCACGGCGAAAGGGAATAGAGCAGTCACCTTGCCTGGAAAGTTGAAGAAGTTGAGGGCTGACCATGCCTCTTCTGGCACACCATTGAGTATCTCGCCGCCCCCACTGTAGTAGACGATGTTGTCTACTGAACCCCACATTCGACCCACATGGAATACGACGTTGTCGATAGCGTCAGTGGGCGGGTCATTAAGCCCTGCCAAGGGAGCCTTCAACGTGCCAAGTGCGGAGTCTTCAATTTGGTCTACAAAATCCCACGTCCCGCTGCCTGGGTTAGTGACTGTTCCTAACTTGAAGAATATACCTCCGCCGTCCGCATTGCGATACACTTCAATCTGGTCTACCTGTCCATCGGAACCGAAGTTGCCGGTCACTGTAATCGTCTTACTAGTGAAAGGATTAGTACACGCCGATGCCGTGGAGGCTGTACTGATGTGGCCAGTGCTAGTGTTCTTGTAGACGAAGCGATATTCATAACCGCGAGCAGCCGTTAGGGTGCCAGCAGTCTGGGCTGTGGTGGGTGTGTCCGTGGGTGCTACGATGCCCCACCGTGTCTGGTTTGTGCCGTCCCACTTCTGCTCCTCGCCCGTCTTGCCATTGGCAAAGTAGAGCATGCTTCCAACTGGAGCGAATGAGAAGGGCGTGCTAGCCGTGGACGGAGTGTAAAAAGTTGTGATGGTTTCGGCTGCTATATCAATGGCCTTCAGGGTGTTTGTGGCATCGACCACAAGTCTCAGGACATCGTCCAACTGACGGAAAGAAAAAAATCGTTGTGCGACTTCACCACCCGACAGTGTGGCCGTGAGAAGTGAATTGTAACCAGCCCGCCTTTTAATAGTGTGCTGCGGCGTTATCTCACAGTTGAGGCCGTCCAGCAGCGCCGAGGGATTGCCGCCTGGCAGCGAAAAGGGTGAGCGATTCGACCACAACCCAATAGAGAAGTTGCTGATGTAGATGGGCTCAGTAGGGATTGTCGGAGGCACTTAGTTGGCCTCTAATGTGCTATTCCCAAATGGACGCGAAACAAGAGCGTAGATTCTCGCCCGGCCTGCCGTGGCGTTCACGTGGTTGTCGCCGGTCAAGTCCATTTGTATCTCAATGGTTGTGGCAGATGTAATAAAGTGAGGAGCAAACTTGTCAGTAGCATCGAAGAGCAGTGTGCCCTTGCCCCCATTGGCGGTAGCATCGTGCAGCTCATACCGAGCACCAGTACCAAAGAAGTTATCGTCCAATGTTAAGTCGTTGGCTGCGCCACCATTGGTTCCAACTGAAGCGACTGCTGCCGAGATAGAACCTCCAGCCCAAGCAGTTACAACTGTGCCCACGATGTCGTGAATCATAGTGTTGGTGGGTAATGACCAGAGCGTGAAGGTATCGGCGGTGGCCGCAGCAGTCATGTCGCCGAAGTCCACCTGCTTCATAATCCAGTGAGGCACATTAGATGCCTGGGCCTCAAGGGGCGCAACCACGTAGGGGTGGTTGAAAACTTCTGTTCTATTCGATGTACGAGTTTGGTCACTAGGACGCCAAACATGAGCGTCTCCCGCACCAGTGCCGGTTTGTGTCAGACCGCCGTGGGTTTCTATGACGATGAACTGGCCAGTTCCCAAATTGCTGACAATGTCAATCGACCCAAAGAGGGCGGATTTCATATAGACTGTGAAGGGTTCAGTCGAATCGTCGGGAGCAAACCGTATCGTAGAGCCGGAGCCAGTCTTAAAGGCATCAACACCGAAGAAAGTTATGCCGTCCCCACTAACATGGACAATGGCGAATCCATCGTCCACTTCGGCACGGAAGTCATAGAACTTAATTTGTGTTATGCCATTAGGGTCAGAATCGGCGGTTCCTCTAATACCTAGACCATTGGCTGCGTTGTCTCCTGCGGCGTTGCGCGCCCACACCTGAACCTTGTGGAACGAAGAATGCCCGCAAGCTCCCTCTGTAGGGGGAGTCGCTAGTTGGTCTAGTGTAATCCCTTCTACTACAGGACGGAAACACGAAATCCGTTCAAAGTACATGTGCTGGAATTCGGTGATGTGTAAGCAGCGGTCGGCTATATCTGCTGCATCCAACTCAAGATTTATCGCGCCTCCGCCAGCAATACGGTCGGCGGACACGTTCCCCCACCGTATCATATCTGAGCCGGAGGCACCTGTCCATTGGATGCGCGTAGGAGCATGGGTTGGCGATTGAATGTTCTCTAAACCCGAACCTACACCGACGAGGAAGACATTATGTTTTACAATCGTAATAGTCGCGGCCACTGAATAGGTCGCTTCAGGGAGAAAGACTGTCCCACCAGCCGCTGGCAAGTCATCAATGGCTGCTTGAATACCGACGCCTGTCTGCGCGAATTTAGTTCCGTCCACCACCCGAACCTTATTCCATAGTCCAACTGTCTCAGTATCTATGGTGAGCGGTGCAGTTGAGGTGGTCGTCAAACCAAAGCCCGTGATTGTCTGTGCAGCAGATGGGTCTTGAAGAACCGGATTGGCAAAGGCGGGGTCTATAATGGTGGGCGTCAGAGTATCAAGGTCAATAGGCGTCGCACCACTGAATACCCAACGCTCTGGCCCAAACACCCTTGCTCCATTGGAGTCGAACACCGTGGTTAGATAGAACGTCCCACTGGGGGTGAGTTCATCATTAGCGAGGATGGTGAACGCAGAGGGCATGTCTCCACTAGAGTCTAGTGTTGCAGTAACTCGCGTAGGAGCCACCTGCCCGCCCGCAATTATCATAGCGTCATGCGACAGCACGAACTCAATCGTACCAGCATTGACGACCGTACCTACGGCGTCCTGGAAGGAGCCATTCTCTAGGGTCTTACTCACGCTTAGCTTTCCTCATTCTCTCTTG
>LAZR01000932.1_pt1 | contig 19881 bp, 48 predicted proteins | sample 329461 | NCBI WGS metagenome assembly LAZR01 (sample SAMN03002196, study PRJNA259156) | marine sediment metagenome | biome: sea floor; feature: Hydrothermal impacted sediments; material: marine sediment; isolation source: Loki non-amplified sample from Loki's castle hydrothermal vent sediment ...
AAGATGAGTAACATTGATCTTCCAGACTTTGACGAAATGGTAGATATGACGGATCAGATAGGCTCGTTGAAACGAGAGGTTGCTATGTTTGAAGCATCCCTCGATGCCAAGATAGCGGAGGTTACTAGGGTTGTGACCATGAACAAGGAATACTGGCCCACACCCAAGGTGCCCGCTATGAATTACATTAAGACGGTCTATCATGTGGAAGGCCACACAGACGTAGCAAAGAAAGAGTTAGCAATGCTACGGACAAATATCTTTGATAAGCAGGGAGCCCTGAAAACCTTGGAGCTAAAGTTTCAGGTCTACCGATCTATGATAGATGTGTGGAAGGCCGATCAGTATAATAAGAATCAGAGTAACTACTAATGAAGGACATACATATTTCAGCAAGTAACCTAAGAGATTTTTGGGCCTGTAATAAGCGGTATGAGTATCGCATTACATCGTCTAGGGCATCCGTAGCTACTATCTATATGAAGTATGGCTCTGTTGTGCATGAGGGTATAGAGAAATATGAGATAGAGGGTATTCCTATGGAGGATATAGTGGAGTGGTCACTGAAAGAATGGGATCGCTTACACTCAGCACAGAGTAGCTTCATAGGTAGCATACCTAAGCCTCCTCGTTCGTTCAAGAACATGTATAAGAGCTACGTGGAGAACATAGTGCCGGAGTTTCCTGATGATAACGCTATTATAGAGAAACTGTTTAAGATACCCTTCGACAAGAGTAGAAATATCTATATCACTGGTAAGATGGATAGGATAGATGAGGGCGGCGTGTATGACTGGAAAACAGGAGCCAAGCCCCCATCAGAGCACGACCTGAATGACATACAATTCTACCTTTACAGGTGGGCACACGATAAGCTTTATGGGGAGCTCCCTGAAATGGTCTATTACGGCCACTTAGCATCAGGGAAATTGTATAATATAGAGGTAAAGCCTTCCCTCGTAATCAACTTTGAAAATCTGCTTGACAGAACAGCAGAGGCAGTGTATAATGGGTGGCAGGATGAGGAGGCTCGCACAGGAATGGGCTTTCCCCGAATTCCGGGTTGGCAATGTAACCGATGCCCATTCAGAGGAATTTGCGACAGAGAATTATATGAGTCAGATAGTTGAAGGATACGTTAGAGAATTACATTTTATCTTAGATGCTGGTAACATAGAAAGCGACCAGTTTAATAACGCACTTAGCGTGAAAATGACTATCGAAAAACTGCACGAGAACGATCAAATTTCTTTATTTGATGCACAAGTTTTGAGTGGGGTTGCTAATGGGTTTAGTTTTTCGGAGATCGCATTGATATTAGTAGCTGATAGAAAGAGGGTTTCTAATTCATTCAAGCAGACCTGTTCTAAGATAGCATATAAATTAGGTGATGAATTTACTGATACAGGGTTTATGTATAGGATTGCCGCTAGACATGCTGTTGGAGCAAAGAGAGAGAACGAGCTAAAGGAATTTTTTGACTAGTGAGAAAGAAAGCATGTATGGTGTGTGGAGAGGCACTAATCAAGGATGAAAAAGACATCTGTGGTTACTGCGAAGTAGAAGATATTCCGATAAAGGGAGTTAAATATGCTCAAATCCGTAAAGAAAAAGTTAAGCCGAAGCGAAGCAGTAGCAGAGAGGAAGAGGTTAAAAAAGCACGCTGAGGACTTCTGTGTCCACAGGCACTCTAGAAAAACTCATCCAAACTGTTTCCGCCGCGGGCTACAAAATAGACTTCGTTGGTATGACGAAGAGGGCTTGACACTGGCTACGTTGGACATTGAAACAACCAGTTTGAAGGCTAACATAGGCTTCATGTTATCATGGGTTTTGAAATACCGTGGTGGCAAGATTGTTCATGGGATCGTAACCAGAGAAGAAATTTTTGATGGGACGTATGATAAACGTATTGTGAGGGAGTTATTGACAGAGTTAGAGAACGTTGATGTAGTGATTACATACTACGGAACGGGCTTTGACATCAAATTCTTTAGAACAAGAGCTATGTATTGGAAGTTTTACTTTCCTCCTTATGGCACCATTTTTCATTTTGATGTATTTTATAGAGCACGATCATTACTAGCTACGCATAGAAAGTCGCTGGATGCGGTGACTACCTTCTTTGGAATTGAAGGCAAGACACCTATCAAGTTGGCTACGTGGGCAGAAGCTATGTACGGAAACAAGAAGGCTTTAGCAGAAGTGCTTGTGCATAATATAGAAGATGTAAAAATTACCGAGGAGCTATTCGATCTACTGGAGGATTTCTCAAAATGGACAAGACGAAGCTTGTAGAAGAAAAACTCGACGCACTTTATGAACGGTCACAAACTAAGACATATCGTCGTCGGAAGATGACCCTTGAAATTGATTCGGATGAGGAAGATACGAATCTATTCAAAGTGATAGGCAAAATGACGTTGCAAGTATCTGAGACACCTGATGTTAAGGAGTCTTGGAAGGAAAAAAGTTTTGATATTATGCTGACCGGAAAGGATATTGATGTCTTGACCGGACAGGTTTTAGCACACTTAAACTCCGTTCCTTTCGAATGGGGTGATATGATTTTTGAAGAAGATTTTGAAGATATCTTGAAAGAAACTATCGAGATTGTTCAAGACGGGGAAGAAGCACTACTACCCGCATAGAGGAACAAAGACATGATGGGAGTAGAGATTACTTACCTTGCAGGTGTAAACTCTATCGTAATCAAGGGAAAAGAAAAAGCCTTCCTTACTACGAGAGATTCTGTGATCTTTGATAGAGATATGCTAACGCAAATGATCATCATCATGTTGTCGAGAGGGTATCTAGATCATAAAGTTTTCGATGGTATCCTTGAAGAAATTAATACTGCTTAGGAGATGAAATGGAAAAGAAATTAGATGATATGACCCGTAGAGAACTTCTTGAAATGTACGAGGCACGTGGGGGCAAGCTTAGTGATTTTGACAAGAGCTATGTCAACAGAAGCGACCTGCTTGGGGCTCTAGAAGAACTTGATGATGTCATGGAACAGTCTGCATCGTTCGATGGCCCCTTTGAATTCGTAGATGAAGAAGAAGCAGAGTCGGAAACAGAAGTAGAGCCTGCTCGAAGCGATCAGTGGTATATCGGGCGGGGACTTCAAGTCCCTAGAAAATAGATATGCAAGTAATAATGGTTGCGGGACGGGCTGGAGAGGGTAAGACAACTTTTTCTGATATATGTATAGGAATTCTTGCAAAGCATGATATAATGGCCGACAAGGTGCCCTTCGCTCAAGGTGTAAAAGACACTGCCCGCTCTATGGGTTGGGATGGTGTAAAAGACAACAAGGGTAGGAGACTGCTACAGCAAGTGGGTAACACGGGCAGAGAGTACAACACAGATATTTGGGCTCAACAAGCCGTAGATATTATAGAAGCTGAGGAAGCTGTTAATGCTTATGATGTAATTTTTATAGACGACTGGCGATTTATGAATGAGGGCACGAAGGTTGTCCTCAACGCCTATCCTACTACTCTGAAACTCAGAGTTATTAGACCGAAGGAATTTCATACACTTTATGGATCAGTATTATATAATGATACTTCGGAGACGGGTCTGCCCGAAGCAGACTCAGTAGAAGGTTTTAACTTTTACGACCGCCTAATATACAATACTAATGGTCTTGAAGGTTTACGAGAAGAAGCAGTAGACTTTATTAACGAAGTCCTGCTACCTAAGCTAGATAGACATAATGCCTAGGAAACTTCCTAAAGGCCATGCATCTAGAAATGCTTTGGTGCGGAGATATAAATACAGTGCTAAACGTCGTAATCTAGAATTTGACCTGAGTTTGGGAGATTGTGAAAAGCTATTTGGGAATGTTTGTTACTACTGTGGAAGTAATCCACAGCAGATAATAACTCAGAAAAACTATAATGGCTATTTTGAATATAATGGTATAGATAGAGTTAATAATGCAAAAGGATATACTGTAGAAAATGTAGTAACTTGTTGTGTAAAATGTAATTCCATGAAAAGAGACATGGTTTTGCATGAGTTTCTAAAACACGTTGAAAAAATCTCTAATTATCGTATGGAGGCTTAATCATATGGATTCACCAATTCTTGATGTCGTAATTAATTGGGGCACAGTTGCCTCAGCGACAGTTTTGCTTGGTTTCATTTTAAACCAAGGTTATGTGTTTCTTGCTAAGGCACTACGAAGTGTTGGAAGCCGACTTTCATTTTTGGAATTCCTAACGGGACTTCCGAAGAGTCTTGCCGCTGGCACGAAGAAAGCCGTAGTGTATATTTCCGCTGTCGTATTGACAGTAAGTTTTGCTGACTTCTCAGTGGTATTGCCGGATGCTTCTGACCCTTCACTGTATGTGTCTGCGGTCATTGCATATTCGACAACCGTTTTCAAGTTCGCTCAGGAAGTTTATGACGTAATTTGGACGCGACTTATTGCTGGTAAATAGTTAAGATTGTCCTGCTAAAAACAGGCTAATCATCCGGCGACTACGGCCTTAACGGTAGGGGTGGAGTGGTGGGTTACATCTTATTATGGCTAAATGTCCTGAATGTAATGGTTGTGTAGAACGTAAAGAGCGTGATGCTTTCATCACTAGATGGTATTGCAAATTCTGTAAAAGGAATTGGTGGTACGATTACGAAAATCGTAAATGGATGGAGACAAAGGATGGCGAGACTTGAGGAGATCATCGGTAAAGACTATCGCATCAAAGGATACGGGAGGTATCTTAAAACCCATGAACATGATAGCCTCGTTATTGACACACATAAGCAGGTCTTTTACTGGAATTCTAAAGACATTTCAGGTGACGTGTATGACTGGCTTACGAAAATCAAGGGCCTTACTAGAGCAGAAACAAGCGATTACCTCAAGGAGTACAGCCCTGATTATTTTGAATACCTACAAAATGTAGTAACTGTAGAGCGGAAAGACGTTATAGTAAGTGAACGTCTAGTAGGCTCTTTTTATACTTTAGGCAAGAAATATAGAAATTATTGGAAAGATATCAGAGGCTACACGGACTCTACCATAGACCTCTTTCAGTTAGGTTACACAGGATTTTGGTATACAATTCCCATATTTGTTGGAGGCAAGTTCCGAAACTTTCAGTGTCGGCATCCCGAAGGCTTCCAAAAGGTATGGTATAAGCACATGGGGGCTCTGCCTTTTAACCTAGATTATGTAAAAAACAAATCTTGGTTCTGCTTGACAGAAGGCCCCGCAGATGCTATAATGTTAATGCAACATGGAATTCCAGCAATGTCTAGCACGGTAGGCGGAGGCTATTTTAACCCTACTTGGATAACCAAGATGAGCCACGCCAAGAAAATTCATATCGTGTACGACAACGACAAGGCAGGTAGAAAGGGAGCAATAAGGACAGGCGAACAGTTAGGAAATGTAGCTCAGGTTTATACCTTTGATGGATATCCTGATAAGTACGACGTGACAGACTATTTCAAGGATGGTGGCAATGCTAAGGAATTCAAGGAAAGGTTAGCGAATGACTCAAGATACTGGTTTGAAGTTGAACAGGGAGTGGATTTCGAAAGACGGCAACCACATCTTTCACAACAGAGATAATTGGGAATACTTTGAGTTAGCACACCTATACGGAGCATACACGATGTTCGATCTTGTGTACGCTGACATGATATACGACAACATGGATTTTGAAAGGTGGCTACCAAATTGTAGAGACTTCCTGAAAGACACTGGAAGCATTTTTGTACAGACCGATTATAGAAGCGTAGCGGAATTAAAACTTTATATGGATGGGCTATTCGGTAAGAAGAATTTTGTAAACTGGATAGTTTGGCCCTACGATTGGGGCGGGAGAGCTAAAAATGCATTTGGACGAAAACATGATGATATTCTTTGGTATTCGAAAACGAGTGATTATGTGTTCTATCCAGAGTCTGTCGGGATTCCAAAGAAAACTGCTGAGAGTGCTTTTAATAAGTCCGGCAGGACTTGGAAGATTCCTACGGATGTTTGGAGCGACATCGGTAATTTTCACACTATGGCGACTGAACGAGTTAGCGGGGCTAAGTGGCAGAAGCCCGAACGACTTATACGACGAATTGTCGAAGCGACTACAAAGGAAGGGGACACCATTTTTGACCCCTTCGCTGGCGTAGGCACGACACTAGCTGTTGCAATGCAAACAGGACGCATCAGTGGTGGTTGTGAGATAGATGAGGACATCTGGAAGGCAGGAGTAGAAAGGTTGGAAAATGAGTTTAAGCGAAGAAGTTAGAGCACTTGGACATTTTGATTTAGAGAGTGGAGTGCAAGAACAGTTAGCAGATCAAGTAGCGGAGATAGAGACACTTCTGTTATTTAGAACAAGAACACTTCGATGGATTGCAGAATTTAAACCATCGAGGCTTAAACTAATGCGACAGAAAGCAAAAGCCTGTGATACTTTTATCACTTGGGCAAGGAAGGAATTAAATCCTTACATGTTTAATGGTGGGATAGAAAGGCCATAGAATGTATGACCTGAATGAAGCACATCATAAGAATTGGCTGAGAGCTTTTGTAAGTGTGCCAAATAATACGTTTGACCTATGTGTGACTAGCCCTCCATACTATAATGCACGTAAGTATGGGGCAGAGTGGGACACCTTCAAGTCTCCTGATGACTGGCTATTCTTCTGTAAGGCTATGGTGCTGACTATTGCGGAAGTGCTAAAGCCGGAGGGAGTATTGTGGTGGAACACCGGGTCAGGCTACATGGGAGGCAAGCGGCTCTCAGTAGTAGAGAAGCTAATTGTTGAGGTAGAGGAACAAGGTGTGTATATGATTGATAAGATACCTTGGGTCAAGACATCCTTCCTACCTAAAAAGTATAGCAACAGGCCCTACCCTGCTTGGGAGGAGAACATCATCTTTAGCAGAGAGCCAAAGCATGCACGTTACTATGCAGACCATGTTAGAGAGCCTTACGCTGAGTCTACATTGAAACGGTTGAAGTATAAGGTGGGAAATTTGCAGGCTGACGAGGCTGGAAACTTTACAAAACGAAAGATGGTAACACCACATCCAGACGGCAAAGCACCTGCTAATTATCTAAAACTAAATGTGGACACAACCAAGAGGGATCACCCCGCTCCTATGGCTCCTGAGTTAGCGAATTGGGCTATCAGGGCCTATAGTAAGGAGGGGGATTACATTTTGGACCCGATGTGTGGCGTGGGAACAACGCTTTTAGAGGCTCAGAAGCTTGATAGAATCTTTCTAGGGTTTGATGTAAACCCTGAGTATGTGGAAGAAGCGAACAGATGCCTGATTACCACTTAGTAATAGCAGATGGTGGCTTCAAAAACAATTTAGCCTATGGCTCTTTCAAAATCTACAACGATAGGGGCTTGACAGTCGGGCAAAAACAGTTTATAATAGGGCTAGGAACAAATAATAGAGCGGAATACATAGCTTTGCTGAACGCACTTAGTTGGTGTTTGGAGAACGACGTGACACAGGTAGTAGTGATGATGGACTCCAAGCTGATTATAAACCAAGTCAAAAAGATTTGGCGATGTAGAGATAAGAAGCTGGTGAGTCTGAGAGATCAGATATGGGCTTTGATGGGCAAGTTCGAGTACTTTGAATTGACTTATACTCCGGGCAAGTACATCAAGCAGAAACTAGGACACTAAAATGGAAAAACATTTGATTGACAAACCTGCTACTGCAACTGAAATTATAGAAGAATTAGATATTTCTAAAACAGATGTAGAAATAGCAAGAAAAATTGTTAGGGATGTTTTAGTGGAAGATAGTCAAAGACTTAGTGAGCATGTAAGGTACATTCATGATACTATGGAAGTTGGTGATATAGAGACAGTATTAGGATTACTAGATTCGTGGGCAAGTGAAATAAGACATCTAGAGGACTCCCTTGAGTCGTGTAAGCGTGCAGTAAATAATTTACATGGAAATCTAGGATGAATGAACCTATTGGAATAACAATCGGAGATATGTTAAAAATCTCATTTGGTATGTTAATAATTTACATAGCCTTCAAAGGGCTGGGTATATAAGGAGGAAGAAATGGTTACAGAAGTAGGTGGACAGGGTATAGACCTTACTAAGGGTGTTGATATTGAGAAGAATATGATGAGGCAACAGCTAGAGGCGGCTACTATGACCGCACAGCACTATGCGTTGGTTGCTACTAGAGCTATTCAATTACTTGGTGAGGAAATGGTGTTTGGTAATGAGGAGCTAGAAGAACTAAAGCAGTGGGTACTACTACAGAAGCTAGAGGAAGATGAGAAGCTTCATTACCGAGTGGTATCTGTTGAGGAAGCTGGAGAATTGCTGGAAGCAGAACAAGCACGACAGGAAGCAGAGCTTTCTGAGGAGGAGTTTGAGGCTTCGAAGGTTGAGGATGAGGAGACAGAGGATGATGGAAATGGAGCAAGCGAAGATCAGGAAACAGAAAGCGGAGAAGAGGATTCTGGAGATTCTTCGTAGTCTGGAAGAAGATACTGACCTAGAAGTAACAGATATTGAATTCGGTAAGCATTCTATAGCTGAGATTAGTGGAGCAATAGCGTTTTACGAAATGCATATACGTTTAAGGATGGAATTAGGATGACGAGAGGTTCTATTTTCGAGGAAATTAATAAGGAACGCACTCGCCAAGACGAGAAGCATGGTTGGCAGGATACTCATGGTAGACATCTAAATGAGTGGTGGTTAGCCATCTTGATGGAAGAAATAGGAGAGGTCTCAGAGGAAATGTTAGATTTACATTTTCAGGGGAAAAAAGACGAGGCGGATTTAAGAGACGAGGTTTTACAGGCGGCGGCTGTAGCCATAGCTTGGGTGGAATCAATAGACAGGAGAATAAATGAAATATAAATTAAATATGTCTTATGAAATGTACAATATTCTAAAGAGAATTGCCCATAAAAAAAATGTTGCGGTGTCAGAACTTTTCCGTAGGGCAGTACAATGGGTAGTGTTAGAGAGAGAGCTTGAAAATACCGGCGGAGAAATATTAATAGATAAAGGTTATGGAGAACGAGTACGAGTGTTACCATACTGAAAAATCTCCTAGTGGAGGAATAGAAATGAAGATTCAGATTCTCAATAGATACGAGCCTACGAGTGAGTGGCACGAGATTTATGCTAATGGAACACTTTTATTTGAAGGTGAGTCAGCACCACACGCACAGCTTCAAATTTTTATGGGTTGGTTGGCACAACAGCCTGATGTAGAAATAGAGATTAGAGCTTTTACAGTAGAATATGAACAGAGGGAAAGAGAAGATTTTATGCCTCCCTTGAGAGCAATGACAGGCGATCTCTATTGGGATGATTGGGAGAGAGCCAAAGGTATTTAATTGTGGACAAGATAGGGTTTGATATTGACTATGCGTGGGCGGCAGGGCTATTTGATGGAGAAGGCTCAATCACAATAACCAATCCAAAAGATAGACCAAATCCTAGAATTTATCTCACGCTTAGTATGACTTGTGAGAAATCAGTAAGACAGTTTCATAAAATTGTTGGTGTAGGTACAGTTACAGAAAGATTTGAGGGGGTTATAAAAGGGTATAAGCCTCAATGGAGATGGTCTACTGAAAGTTCTCCCAAAAGTTGCAATTTTCGTCAAAAAACTAGGCCCGTATCTCATTACTAAAAGAGATAAAACTAACGAGGCGCTAGAACACTGGCATAAAAATTTCGATCTCGAAAAAACTGGAAGATGGAAGAAAGAATTGGTCAGTGTAAAGGAGGAGATGCCAAATGCCATCAGTCAACCGTAACGTCAATATCATCGGTTTTGATATTGATGGCGTCTGAGTGATCTATCCGTGGCATGAGGCTGTACTTGAAAAGGCTAAGAGAGAGGGCTTAGTAGAAGTCTCTACTACAGTAGGCGATCTGTTTGGCTATCCAGAAGAATTGGGATTGCTATTCCACTGGTCTAAGTTTACTAGGGATAAGTATGTCTCAGATGTGGAGGGCTACATGCTCCCCCTTCCGAGAAAAAGCAAGGATGTGCTTAGTGTGTTGTCGGATAACTTTGAGCTATTCTATATAACAGCTAGATCAGGAGAGCTAGAGTATCCTACGTTTAGATGGGCTGAGGAAAATAACCTCCCTCAAAGAGAAAACCTTATAGTAAGCAACGGACCCAAATCACGCTACGTTATAGATAACGAAATAGAATTATTTATAGAAGATAGGCCCAAGGAAGTAGAAGAATTAGCAGATCATACTAAAATGATTCTTCTAACACGACCTTGGAATGTAAACTATAATAGGAATAATCACGATAGGATTGACGATCTGGAAGAACTTATACCGATGTTGGTGGGAGAGAGCAATGAGTAACGAAGAACCTTTTGGTGTAACTGTTTGGCCTTACAACGAGACGATTAAGATAGCCAAGCTACATGACGACGCAATTCTCCCATCGAGAAAGCACGTTCAAGACGCTGGACTAGACTTTTTTGCCCTGACAAGCACGTTCGTAAAGTCAAATCACATGAGGGTAGTGCGTACAGGCATTACAATAGAGATACCTTGGACTTACTTTGGTTTGGTGAAGCCTAAAAGTGGGGGTGATTTTATAATTGGTGGGGGAGTGATAGATGCTGGATATCAGGGAGAAATTCTAGTCAAAGTCTATAATTACAAAGAGACTAATGTAATTATACGAGCGGGCGACCCTCTAGGACAGCTAGTGTTGATCCCCATAATACATCCCGAAATAAAGGTCGTGGATGTAGAAGATATACACGTCAAGGAAACCGACCGAGGCGAAACCGGAGGTATTGTAGACAATGGGGATGAAGCTTAATGATATCGTTGAAGGTGATAGTGTAAAAGTTTGGTGGTTGCTAGCAACAGCGGCTCTGTACGAGCTAGGGAGAGAGTTTATTCCTAAAGAGGATATTATAAAGGCAATCATGGAAGGTGACATACAGCTTTTGCAAAGTGAAGCAGAGGAAGGGCAAATGCCTTCCTTCAAAGCAGATATAAAAGAAAAGAGTAGTGGAGTAGTTAATGGGCACTAAAGAATCTTTGTTATCGCCAGCAGCTAATAAAATTTTTGAAATGAAATACGCTAGGGAATTATCTAGTGGTGAAAAAGAAACATGGGAACAAACAATACATAGAGTCTCAGAGCATGTAGCTAGTATAGAAGAAGGTGAAGCTACGCAGATGGCGGCTATGGCACAATTTTATAGAGTCATGTATGAACAGTCATTTCTGCCGGGTGGCAGAACGTTAGCTAATGCTGGCACGAACGTTCAGAACTTGATGAATTGTTTTGTTCTACCAATCGAAGATAGTAGAGAGAGTATCTACACATCGCTGAAAGATGCGGCAGAAATCTTTGCTTGGGGTGGTGGAGTAGGCTATAACTTCTCAAACCTTAGAGGTAAGGGTGAGAGGGTAAACACTACAGGGGGTTTAGCGAGTGGCCCGCTATCATTCATGGGACTCTACGATCAGACCGGAGAGGTTATCTCTCAGGCCAGTAGACGAGGGGCTCAGATGGGCATACTCAACATAGACCATCCTGACATCCGAGATTTCATTCAGTATAAGAGTGAATTGGATGATCGGAATGCTAGAATATTAAAAGAATTTGGTAAGAACGATAGGTTAAAGAAAGTGCTGGCAGATAGTCAGCTAACACACTTCAATCTCTCAGTAGCCATCACCGACGATTACATGGTGAGCGGAGACTATGAAATTTTGGAATTGATTGCTGGAAACGCATGGAAGAATGGCGATCCCGGCATGTACTTTATAGACAGAGCTAATGCAGACAACATGGTGCCCTATTTAGGGACATTGGATGCGACTAATCCATGTGGTGAGGTCCCACTCTTACCCTACGAGGCATGTTGTCTCGGCTCCCTCAATCTTTATAACTTTTATGGTGCTGGAGTATTTGATTGGGAATACCTCAGGGACGTTATCAGAGTAGCTGTTAGGTTTCTCGACAACGTTCAGGAATTAAATGAAACCCCTGTGGCAGAAATCAATGTCAATACTAGAGCGACTAGACGTTTGGGGCTTGGGGTGATGGGTCTAGCCGACTTATTAGCAGAAATGGGTATACCCTATAACTCTGATGAGGCGTTAGAATTCTGTGATAATCTAGCCTTCTTCATAGGCAGAGAGTCGTGGATGGCATCAATGGAATTAGCGATAGAACGAGGTCCCTTTGAAGCTTTTGACGAAGATCGGGTGAATTGGGCACTCATAGATAAATTTGATCTTGATAGAAGGCCAGTGAGAAATGTCGCTATTACAAGCATTGCTCCTACTGGCACTATTTCAATCATCAGCGATGTTAATGGTGGTATTGAGCCTTTCTTTGCCCATTCTTATAAGCGTAATATTACTGAGGGTGTTGGAAATACTGCTAAGGATACTATTGAACAAGCCGCAGTTTCGGATACCGTAAAGACGGCTCACGATATAACGTGGGAGAAACATGTGGATATGCAAGCGGCATGGCAGAGGTGGGTTGACAACGCCGTGTCCAAGACAATAAACATGCCTAGCAACGCTACTAAGGATGATATTATGGAAGCATATATTAAGGCATGGGAACAAGGGCTGAAAGGCATCACCGTATATCGTGATGGCTCAAAAATCTTTCAAATATTAGAAAGGAAGTAGAGTGGCTATAGTAAAAGAAAATTTATGGAACGAGGTAGACCATCCATCTCTTTATGTTGTAACCACTAACGCTTTCATAAAAAAGAATGGGGACTTAGTGATGGGAGCGGGAGCGGCACAACAGGCGGTGAATGGGTTGCCTACCATAGCTAGGGAATGTGCAAAAGTTATAACGCACGGTGAGACATATGGTTTCAGAATTGTGCGTCGTCCTACAGATACTCATAGAGGCTTTGGTATATTTCAGGTGAAAAGATTCTGGATGGAAGATGCTGATACAAAACTCATTGAGATATCCGCAGGGTCTTTGATAGCATATGCTATAAACCATTCTGGAGTGAGTATAAGAATGAACTATCCGGGCATTGGCAATGGGAAGCTCTCAAAGGAAGAAGTGGCTCCGTTGATTGACGAACTTGCAAACTATGTAACAATCTGTTATTATTAGAAAGGAAGTAGGATGCTAAACTATAACGGACTATACTCAAGTAGAATTCCAAGATGCGGGGAGTGTAGAGGCGAAATGAGACTTAAGAAAGTCAAGAATGTTAAGCTAGACAATGGTGATCCCAATTACATAGGAGTTATGACCTGTATGAATTGTGGACACTCGCGACGACAAACGAAGATGGAGTATGGATTGACATGGGGATGAAAAATCCTGTCCTAACTGCGGGAGTGTTCGCTAGCAACAGTGAGCAATTCCCGCAGATACTAGGTCTATACGTTCCCCCTCCTGCTAGGGTGTTGGACATGACCTATGGGAATGGGGTGTTCTGGAAGCAAGTAGATCATACTATCAGTCATGGAGCATTCTTGCCAAATCCTGAGGGGGAAAATTATAGCCTTTGGCCGAATGATCTTGACCCTGAAAGAGGATTGTTCTCTTTTGATCTTACAGACCTCCCCGATGCTTGGGAAGGTATGTTCGATGCTGTTATTCTAGACCCGCCCTACCTTCTTATCGGTGGTATTCGGACTCTAAAGGATAGCATAGATAGAGGCTACAAGAATAGAGAGAGTGATAAGAAGTCCAAGAGCGGCAAGATAGGGGCAGTAGAACGTTTGTATGGTGGGGGTATCATACAAGCATACAAGGTATTAAAGCGGTCTGGAATACTTATTATCAAGTGCATGGATCAGGTGCGAGGGGGCCAGCAACAGTGGCTCTCCCATGACATCATGGATATGTGTAGGATTTTTGGCTTTCGTAATGAAGATCAGCTAGTGTTTGTGAACAAGAACAAACCTACGATGCGACACGACACACAGAAGCATGCACGACACAATCACTCATACTGGCTGGTAGCGAAGAAGAGGCCATAATGTCAGTAGCAGAGTTCGGAGTATTTTTTCTTTTCATGTTTTTAGCTTGGCTAGGAGGTTTTGGAGCGGGCCAAGAGGAGCATTGGATTGGTTATGGTATCTTGATAGGTATTTTAATAGGGTTATCTTTCTATGGTATATTATTTATAGGCACACTTTTGAAAGTAGTGGTGGCAGGATAATGTCTACTTATATAGATGAGCTGGAAGGAAAAGTGGTAGTCCTGAGCGAGATTGTAGACCTACTTAACAGAGAGAGTCCTCTAGATGAGTTCGTGAACGAAGATTCTGTACTCTTCGGAGTGCAAAAGCTAATAAAAATGTTAGACAACGCACACGAACGCCTTGATGGTGTCCGTGACTCTATAAATCAAATGGAGATATAATGAACGTAAGAGTAGCAGGTACGGGCTCTTATCTCCCCAAAGAAGTAGTCACTAACGAGGAGTTAGAGACACACCTGCCCACTACTGCCAAGTGGATAGATGAGCGTCTAGGTATCAAGACTAGACGTGTTGCAAGCGTGGAGCAGGAGACATCTGATCTAGCAACAGAGGCGGCTTGGAGTGCTCTCATGGATGCTGGTATGACGGCAGAGAGTATGGATTTAATCATAGTAGCTACAGCCACACCTGACATGCTTGCCCCGTCAACAGCTACCATAGTGCAAGAGAAACTAGGGGCTTATCAGGCGGCGGCGTTTGATCTAGGTGCTGTATGCACAGGCTTCGTATATGCTTTCGTTACAGGGGCTCAGTTTATAGAGTCAGGTATGTATGAAAGGGTGCTAGTCATTGGGGCTGATACCTTCTCCCAAATCACCGACTGGACTAAGAGATCGGCTGTGTTCTTTGGAGATGGTGCAGGAGCAGTAGTGTTAGAGGGTGTGGATGGTGGTGACAGTGAGATACTTGCCAGCAATCTGTACGCAGACGGCACAGGCAAGGATGCCTTCACCATATACCACGGGCACTTCTTTGAAATGGACAACAAGGCAGTATACGACACCGCCTCGATTGTTTTGCCTAACGCACTACTACAAACTATAGAGGATGCAGGGCTGTTCCCCTTTGATGTAGACTTCGTTGTACCACATCAGCCAAGCATACACATACTACAGAACATGACTAAGAAAGCAGGGATACCCTTTGAAAAGGTAATGACTAGCATGGACAAGTATGGCAACACAGCCGCTGGTAGCGTGCCTATTATGCTAGATGATACAGCGAAAGGGGGTTTACTAAAGCGTGGAGATATAGTAGCATTGGTAGCCGTAGGATCAGGATGGACATGGGGAGCGAGTGTGTTACGATGGTAATTGCTGTAGTAGGTAGCCGTACATTTACTGATTATAATACTGTCTGTAAAGTCCTAGATAACTATGCTGATACATCAGATACAATTGTAAGCGGTGGTGCTAAGGGAGCAGATTCACTTGCTCGACGTTACGCTAATGAGCACGGATTAAAGTTGATTGAACATCTACCTGATTGGAAAATCCATGGGCGTGTTGCAGGTTTTATTCGTAATGAGCTGATAGTTGATGATGCTGATGTGATGATTGCATTCTGGGATGGTCAAAGTAGAGGAACACAGCACAGCATAGACTTGGCTAATAGAAAACATATTCAAGTTCACATCATTAAGGATAGGAGTACGAAATGAGGAGATGGCAGGATAGAACAGATGTTCGTGACTTTGCCTATGGAGACATAGATATTACAACGGGAATGAAAACCTACAGGTGGTCTATTCGTGTGTATAAGAATGATGGCACTCCTAAAGGACAAACAACCGTGACCGCCGTGGATAGGTCCAGTGCAGAGTCTCAAGCTAGTGCTTTAACCCATAATGGAGAATACTTTATAGTAACGAGAGAATAAACGGGCCTTAAAATCTACAAGCAAGTGAGGCAGTTACGGAGGATGTTATGGAAGGCAAAGTAAACTTATCCGAAGCAACATTATATGCATTAGGAGATAAGACTATGGATAAGAGTGAAGCAGAAGAAATTTTGGATGGGATTATGGACCTAATAAACGGACCCGACGCACCGGATGATACTGTGTGTTTTGACGTTCAATTCTTACCTACTGTTATACTAGAGGTTCTAGAAAGAATTTCAGAATACGAAGATAAATTGGAGCAAATTAGAGAGCAAACCTATTAGGCTTAATGTCAACAAGCAGAAAGTTCCTGTTACCGAGATAGGTCAGGGATGCACACACACCAAGTACCGGTACAATTATAAAAAGGAGTAATACTATGGCCCCAGGTTCAAGTGATCCATTCGCAGATTTAACCAGAGAGCATATGCAACTACAAATGCATGTAGATGTTTTAGAGCAAAGAATAAAACGTCTGCGCGTAAAACTTGAGCATCAAGGTAAACATATAAATCGTGTAGAAAACTCGCGCAGAGATTTAAAGAAAATGAACAAAGAACTGCGCGAGAGTTTAATAGGGTACCAAGAAATATATGGAATTGACTATACGCTGTTCAAAAGAGTTAAAAGTGGGTAATGGTTAATGGGGTACCTTAACGCGTGCGTGCGTGTATTAAAAGGAAGCGAGTAGTTTTGCGTCTAGTACTATGAATAGAACTCTAGTAATGGGGTACCAAGTCAAATAATGTACCAGAACTCGCCAGAGTACGTATCGTACGCCGTTTGTACCTTAGGTACTCAACACAAACTCAGATGTTGGTAATCGCCCAGGTACTCAAAAAAATGTGATAGACTGGGGCTGTCGGAATCATTCGATTTCCGGCGTTTATTTTATTTATCACTATAAATAGAATTAACCGAACAATAATTCTTAACGCCATTGGTTTAAAAAATACCGATGGCTATTTTTATTTAAAGGAGAAAAGAAATGAAGATTGATTTTAGTAATCCCCCTGAGTGGTTAACTTGTAAGTATTATAGATGTAATAATATAAGAGTTAGTATTTCTGGAAGTTCTAGAGTTCCTGTATGTAATAACTGTGGAGAAATTATGATAGGGAAAAAAGATGGACTTCCTGCTCCACTAGAAGATTGTCCAAAATGTGAGGAGAGTTAAAATGAAAACAGTAATTATTAAATTTTATACATTTAGATATGAGAGAGAGCTTATGGTTTTCTCATCTACAAAAATGCTTCTTAAATATTACCAACAAAAATATCCAAGAGCAAAGCGATTAAGAGTTAAGGAGTTTTCTACTTTTATACAAGTTTTAAATCATAATACGCCTCTAGATTTTGCCTCTCCTACTACAATAAAGAGGGTAATAATTGATGAGCAAATTGATTAAAAAAGATGGTAAATATTATAGATGGCGTAGAGGTAGACTGGTAGAAATTCCTCCAGAATGGGTAGGTAAAGTTACACATCCTCAAACTATTCGTAAAAGAAAAAGTAAGAAAGGGCGGGGAAGAAAGTTCAAACGAAAGGTAGTAAGATAATGTGGAGAAAAACTAAAAATGGTGATATAGAAGTAGTGAATGAAAGACCTACTGTTAGAAGATCGGCTGTAATTGAAGCAGGTAGTTGTATGGGCTGTAATAGTAAGGGAATGACAAAGGTAACTAAACTTACTTCCCCTAATAATACTGAAATTAGACTTTGTGATAAGTGTGTAAAAGAAATGAGAAATGCAACATGAGTGAACTTGCAGAAGCATTGGAAAAAAATAAAGATGTAAATTATGGAAATACTTTAATAGGAGATTGGTTGTGCTTAGAGTGTGGATCAAGTTATACTCCTGCATTACTAGCATTAAGTGATAGCCAACCCCCATTTATTTGTGCTGATGATACTTGTAAAAGTACGTTAGTATATGATGAGGCAATGTAAAATGATAGGCCGAGCAGTAATAACAATCATAGTAGAACAAAATGTAGTAGAACCTACAGAGGATGATTACACAGTCGAAGATGTAGCAAAGGAAATTAAAGATGCTATTCTTAGACTAAATTATGACCTTGATTATTTTAACGTCATAGATCAAACACCTGACTTGCACCACTGGCTTAAAGAGGAGAAAAATGTTCCAAGGATATGACGCAGAAAGAATAGGGATACCGCCTGAGTGGTTAATAATTTTTATTAAAATGCATAGACAAAATTTTTCAGATGCTAAATATATGATCGGAGAAACTGTAGAGTATAAAAATCTCGTCTGTAAAATATTAGCAGTTAATGTCCAAGAAGAGGACGTGGTAGAATATGCATTAAGTGGTGTATTTCATTTGGTATGGGAAAAGGAAATTAGGAGTGTGATGAATGATGCTTAAAAATGAGTGGGAGGAGTATAGAAAGGAAATGATTAATACACCTTACACCCCTAGAGCCGCACATTCTTATGAGGCTTGGCTAGAGTTTGAAGTTAGTAATGCTAGATTTTCTGTAAGGCTGCAAAAAGAAAAAGAGAATAAAAAAATGTTAGATGTCAACAAACAGAACTCTTGGGGCGATAAACTTTTGACCCTATCTATTAATATTGTAGGACGAGTTATAGAAGTGTGGGTAGCACTTATGATCCTGAATTGGTTAGGACTAATTCCACAATGACAGATAAGATATATATTTTACAACAATCTGGTTTATGGGATGGCCCATATTATTTAAGTATTTTTTCTAATTCCGAAATTGCAATAAAATATCTTTTGAAGCATGGCTATATATCAAAAGATAATGAATATGAATTTCGTGATGATGGTCTAGGTGAATTCAGATTGTTTAATAAAGACACAGATAAAGTAGTGGGAGATAAAGAGGGTTCTTTTTATGACCTTCTCGAAGCTACATTAGATAATTTGGGGGAAATATGATACATCTTTGCCAAGCAGAAATAGAGATGTTAGTACTTGCGATCAATGTTCTAAATGATAACATGGCTAATCGTAAACTACTATTAGATCGGCCACCTTTTAGTACTAAAGCTAGACATGCTATTAGAGGTTATATGTTTCAACTAATTAAGGAGATTAAAAATGTACGAGGGCAAACAAAAGTTACAGAAGTCAATTACGCTCCGAGTTTACAAGGATAGAAATACTATTACTCAAGTATCAGCTACAAGCACTCTTGGGTATGGACCAAACTATTCTAAAACTTTTTATATCACTAAAAAGCACCAATATTTTGGGATAATTTTTTCTATTTTTAATACCCTAGAGAACTTACTTGGATTTTTGGGGTAGGACAGATTTTGAGGCTGAAATACTTATGTCAAGTAATATAGAGGTACAAGAATGGACAATTAGTATAGGTTTTGTAGGGCCTACAGATTGTACATTACTTTTAACTCACTCAAATGGACAATCTAAAGAAGCTTTAATAGAATCATCAACTTGGAAAATTCTTAGTGAGTTAATTAATTACTGCGATCTTTCCCCTATAAAAATTTATAAAAATACTAATGCATCTTTGGTATGTAAATTATTATGGCAAAATTGGAAGGGAAATTAATATGTCAAGTAAACCTTGGAACAGAGTAGGCATAGAAATTGAGTACACTGATATAATTCCTAATAGAATTCCTGCTTTATATGATGAAATCAAAAATAGAGAACTTGTTATTACACATGACGCATCAGTAGAATCACCTTCTGAATTATTCACATTAGATCGTAAACCTATTTCTGGACGTACGTTAAATACTGTATTAAATAGGGTATTAATTAGCCAAGAGACTATTGGAGGAGAACTTGTAACTCCAGTTATTAATACTACTAATCCAAATTGGATTTTACCCTTTGATAGAATGTTTGGAATTTTAAAGCAATATGGAGAACGAGAAGATTCTAAGCGTGGTAGTATTCATGTTCATATTAATATGGATAGAGATAAAGAGGATGGTAGAGGTTTTAGTCTAGATATATTGAAACGGCTCTGGGT
>LAZR01000933.1_pt1 | contig 19874 bp, 26 predicted proteins | sample 329461 | NCBI WGS metagenome assembly LAZR01 (sample SAMN03002196, study PRJNA259156) | marine sediment metagenome | biome: sea floor; feature: Hydrothermal impacted sediments; material: marine sediment; isolation source: Loki non-amplified sample from Loki's castle hydrothermal vent sediment ...
GAATCCTAATTTTTTTAAGGCAAATAGCAAGGTGATTATGGCTAAAGGGTTCAATGTTAGGACCATGCAAGCTATGATTGGCTTTGTTGGCAATCAACAGGCTGTTGAAGATTTAGAACAACAGGAACATGGGGGTAAAATTAAAGGCAGGGCTTTTATCCCATTGGACGTTGCAAGGGGTGGTAGCAATACAAGACCGGTAAGACCTTCTAATAGATTAACCAGGATAAAAAAGGTTGTAAATGCAAGAAATGCAAGGGGCAAAACCAGGCAGCAAAAATTTGTTAAGGCCGCTATGGCTGCAGGAGCAGGTGGCTATGTTATAGGTAATTTCACTCCTAAAATACTTTGGAAAATAACGGGGATAACAAAAAGAGGCGATAAGACAAAAATAAAAAAGAAACCGGTATATAGTTACGAAAAAGGTAGGGATGTTAATGTAAGTGCTACTAATTTTATGAAAAAAGCAACCTTAAAAACGGCTAAAAAACTTGAAGGATTTTTTATAAAACAAGCTAAAAAGCAAATAGAAAAGGCATTATTAAGATGAGCTGGATAGATAATATAAAAACCGATTTAGTAATTGAAACCGGAGACGGTAATAAGTTCACGCCAGATTGGCTGAATGCTTCTAAAGCTGTTGAATACAATCTTGTAGAGTTTGATTTTCCAAACATTCCGGGAACACTTGTAAAACGAAGCCAGCCACGTGGAAGAAAATATAATCTTGAAATTTATTTTAAAGGAGATGACCATTTGGAACTCTCTAATGATTTTGAAAAATCAGCAAACGATAGCAGGGCCTGGACAATATCCCATCCTTTTTATGATAGAATTATAGTACAACCGGTCTCTTTGGCTTTTGATAATACCAGGTATAACACTACTAAGATCACGGGGGTAATCATAGAAACAATAACAGAAGATAATCCCAAGACAACAGTTGCTCCTCAGGAAAAAATTTCAGCCGATAAAGAAGTTTTGGATGCTACTTTTGAAGATTCATTTGCCAATGATGTTGTTCCTGATACCGATGATATTAATACATTGACTGAAAATACGGCTACATTTCATAATACGGGTTTAAATATTGCATCCGAAACAATTGATGCAGAAGATTATTTTAATCTTTTCAATGCTGCTAATGCAGCTATATTAAATGCTACGGCAGAACCATTGGCAGCTATAAGAGCCTTACAAGCCGTTATTAATGCACCCGCTCTATTTGCACAGAGCGTAAAAAACAGGATAACTGTATTTGTAGAGCAGATAACTAAATTGAGTTCGGGGATAAATGAAATATTAACCCCTAACAATAAAAAGATATATGAAAACAATGTAGGGGTTGGCTTATCTGCAATGGCATTGGCATCATCTAATCCACAGCAGGATGATTATGACAGCAGATCAAAGGTGCTGGAAATAATAGATGAAATCAACAGATCTTACAATGCTTATTTGGCAGACCTGGATACACTGCAAACCTTAACCGGAGGTGATGAAGATAGTTATATCCCTGATGCAGAAGCACTGATAGGATTAAATAATCTTATTAATTTTACATTATCTAATCTATTTGACATAGCATTAGAAAGTAAACAGGAAAGGTCTGTTATTTTAGAAGATGATTCAAATATTATTCTTTTAACACATCGGTTTTATGGCTTAGAAGCTGATGATAGTACTATTGATAGCTTAATGGAAATCAATAACATAGGATTGAATGAAATTTTAAATATCAGAAAAGGAAGAAAACTAATTTATTTGGTGTGAATAAATTCATATTACCATGATATTAAAGATAAAAAAGAGAAAATTTGATTTTTTCAATAGTTTTCGGCTTAACCTAAAGTATGATAGTGTTGCAAGTACATTTACTTTTGATGATTATTTTAATCCTGAGAATAAGGATCACAGGGAGCTCCTGCATGTAGGTCATTTCCATCCCGTTACCGTAGAACATAATGGCGAGTTATTAGTAACCGGCATCCTGCTTTCAGAAACATTTAGAGGAGCTGACGTAAAGAAATTAACCTCATTAGGTGGGTATTCACTTCCGGGTGTTTTAGAAGATTGCCAGATACCAACTTCTATCTATCCCCTGCAATCTGATGGCTTGAGCTTGCGAGAGATAGCAGAAAAAATAATAAAGCCATTTAAGTTAGAGATGATCATAGATCCTGCCGTTTCAAAAAAAATGAATCAAGTCTATGATACTTCTACCGCTAATGAGTTACAGCCTATTAAAGCATATTTAGCAGAACTTGCCTCACAGAAAAATATTATACTATCCCATACGCCTGGGGGTAAATTATTATTTACCCAGGCAAATACTAATAAGCCCGCTATTATAGATTTTAATATCCCTGAAGGCGAATCTATCCCGGGAACACAAATGAGTTTGACTTTTAACGGCCAAGCAATGCACAGCCAGATAACGGTTATAAAACAAGCCGGAAGTGGCAATGCAGGAGAAAGTACGGTTACTAATCCATTTGTACCTTTTACATTCCGCCCCAGGGTGCTTGTGCAAAATTCAGGAGATGATAATGATACCCGGCAGGCGGCAAAAAACGCCTTAGCAAAAGAGCTCACGAATATAAAACTAAAAATAACTACCGATAGATGGGAGGTTGATGGAAAAATAATCAAACCTAATAACATTGTATCTGTAATCTATCCCGATATCTACTTATTTAAAAAAACGAACTGGTTTATAGAATCTATTAATTTTACCGGGAATGAAAAACAGACAACGGCAGTATTAAACTGCGTTCTGCCTTGTGTATATAATGGAAAGGCGCCAACGTACATATTTGAAGAATGAATTCAGTAAAGATCATATCAACAGAAACAAATGAGTTAACTCAGCGTGTGGCAAAATTTCTACGTTTTGGACTAAAGGACGTTCAAACAGCCATACAAACTGCTCCCTATGGCGTGGATTCAAATCCTATAAAAGATATGGTCGCTATTTATGGGACAACATCGGATAAAGGAAAGCCGGTAATAATTGGCTATATCAATAAAAACCAATTGGCAGATATAGGAGAAACCAGGATTTTTTCTACCGATGCCTCGGGGACCTTAAAAACATACATCTGGTTACAAAATGATGGAATTATGGAAGTTGGTGGCAGTGTTGATAATATGGTTAGGTTTTCTGATCTTGAAACGGGATTTAATCAATTAAAAAGTGATTTTAATGCGTTTTTGGTTCATGTTCATGGTGCGGCAGGTACGCCACCGGTACCACTGGCAACTCCATCAACGGCATCAATTGCAGGGTCTAAAATTAATGAAATAAAAACATTATGAAATTATTTTTGATAGCTTCATTTAGATTGATAAAAGCATTATTTAGGGTGCTTTATTTTTTTATAAAGGAAAAAATCTTTAAAATTACAGGATGATAACTTATGATTCTAGCGATATATACATCCAAAGTGCAACTACTTTAAAGGCTAAGATAGTTAAGATAGATGCTATCATAGTTGCCTTAGAAGATACCATGCTGAAAGCTGCCGGAACAGGCAACTTAGAAGAATATTCACTTGATGATGGGCAGGTCCGGATTAAAACGACTTACAGAAATACAGAAGATGTAATCAAATCCATTACTGATTTGGAAGCGATTAGACAAATGTATGTTAACCGGTTAAATGGAAGACATATCAGATTAGTTGATGGAAAAAACTTTACAGGCAGACGTTATGGGAGGAATTAAAGACATTTGGAATAACATAAAGAACAAGTTTCCCGGCACTGATTCCGGTGCCAGGGGAAAAATAGTATCAAGGCGCCCGGAAGCTAATATATCTTATAATAATATTTTTTCCGTTTCTTATAGTGGTGAGAAAAATCTCGGTGAGATAGGTCCCATTAAGAATTACCTAATGGATCATGATGCCCTTAGATTAAGGTCATGGCAATCCTATATAGAAAGCGAAATATCTCAAATTGTTTTAAATAAATTCGCAATATGGGTAGTAGGGGCGGGATTAAAGCTCCAGGCAGAGCCGGCAAGGAAAGTTCTTGAATCGGAGGGGATAATCCTTAATGCGGAAGATTTTAACGACATAGTAGAGGCAAGGTTTAATGTGTTTGCTAATTCTAAATCAGCAGATTATTCAAACATGAAAAGCCTTAATGCTATTGGTAATACAACATTTCTCAATTCTATAATAGGCGGTGATGTTTTGATAGTTTTGAGACTTATAAAAGGGGAAGTCAAAGTACAGCTAATTGATGGAGCACACTTAGTTGCTCCCTTGGGCGATAAAGATAGTAAAGGCAAGAGAAAAGGCAAAAATAATCGTATCCGTAACGGCATAGAAATATCCTCCTCAGGTGAACACGTTGCCTATTGGGTTAAAACAAAGCATTTTGAATTTGAAAGAATAAAAGCGAGGGGTGATAAGTCGGGTTTGAAAATGGCATTTATAGTTTATGGGGGGGAATATAGATTAGATAATGTGCGTGGAATACCAAAATTAGCCCCCATTTTAGAAACATTAAAAAAACTTGAAAGATATAAGGAGGCTACTGTTGGTAGTGCTGAGGAGAGGCAAAAAATAGTTCTGCAAATTATACATGACCAAATTTCCACAGGAGAAAATCCTTTCCAGGGACAATTAGCAAAGGCATATGATGATGATGCCGTAACAGATGATATTCCTACCGATGATGTTGGCAATAAACTTGCCGATACTGTTGCGGCCACAACGAATAAAGCAGTATATAATATGCCTAAAGGTGCGGAATTAAAGGCATTAGAAAGTAAAAATGAACTTTATTTTAAAGATTTTTATACAGTTAATATTAATGTCGCTTGTGCAACATTAGGGATACCACCGGAGGTTGCATTAAGCAAATACGATAGTAACTTTTCAGCCAGCCGGGCAGCTTTAAAAGATTGGGAACATACTATAAAGGTAAATCGCCGGAGATTTTCAGAACAATTTATGCAACCCATTTATGAATTTTGGCTTGAAGTTCAAATCTTACAAAACAAGGTACAGGCCCCGGGATATTTATTAGCCGATAATAACATGGTAAAAGAAGCTTATCAAACTGCCAGGTTTACCGGTGCAACAATACCTCACATTGATCCTTTAAAAGAAGTTAATGCCGTAAGGGAAAAGTTGGGGGATCTGGCTAAAGACATTCCATTAACAACGGTAGAAGCGGCTACAGAGGAATTAAATGGCGGGGATAGTTCTTCCAATATGGAACAATACGCTAAGGAGCTGGTAAAATCAAAAGAATTAGGTATAAAAACCAACGAACCTTCAGAGTAAATCTCTTTCTATTTTTAAATTTTCCGGTTGAGATTCGTAAAATTTTCTCAATGCTCCTTTCACTAATGCTGAAAGCGTTCTCCCTTTGTTTTTCGCTATTGTTTTTAATTGATTCTTTAATTTTCTTGGTATTCCTGTGACTTTGATAAATGTTATATCCGACATTTCACAAAGATAATACATTTTTTGTAACCAAAATTTTTTTATTTAAAATAACATGCATTTCTTTGTTGTCAATGCCAAAAGAACTTTTACTATACGGTCAAATTTTCGATTTTTCAGCCGAAACACTTATCACTGGAATCGAAGAGAATATGGGTGAACCCATAGCTATCCGGGCAAATACTCCAGGTGGCGATGTCATGGCCGGATGGGGGATTATAGCCAAAATGCAAGAGCATGGTGATGTTACAATGAAAATTGATGGTAGTGTTGCCTCCATGGGAACATTTATTGCAATATTTGCTAATAAAGTGGAAGCATTGGATATATCAAAAATCCATCTACACAGAGCTGAAATAGCATTAGTTAATGATCAGGACGATCAGGATTTTATAGATAGTGTTAATGCTGATTTAAAGAGAAAACTTGAAGCTAAAATTGATAAAGCTAAATTTAAGGAAATAACCGGCGTATCTATTAATCAATTATTTGATTCGGAAGAAAAAATTACTGTTACATTAACCGCCAAAGAAGCAAAGGCAGTTGGATTAGTTGACAAAGTGATAACTCTTAAGCCGGCAGAAGCAAAGGCATTTCAAGAAAAATATTTTAAAATTGCCGCATCAGAAGCTAAAGTAGATGAACCGGTTACACAACCTGTTAAATATAAACCTAAATCCAAAACGATGAAAAGCGAAACATTGAAAGCTGAACACCTGGAATTATTTGAGGAAATTTATGGTCAGGGCGTTAATGCCGAAAGGGACCGTGTAGGTTCATGGGCTACCTTCCTGGAGGTAGATCCTAAAAAAGTGATAAAAGCCATCAGCGAAGGTTCGGAACTTACAGCTACATCAATGGCAGAACTTACACTGAAGAGCGTTACTGCGAAGGCTATAAAAAATATAGAAGCAGATGGTGCAGGAGAAACCGAAACGGATGAAAAGGATGCAAAAGCAAAAACAGAAAATGATAAAAAAATTGAAGCCTTTGAAGAAGAAGTAGATTTTAAATTAGGACTTAATAAAAAAGCTAAATAATGAGCAAACAAATAGTTAATCTAAACACCGGCCAACAAGCCATTATACATACTGATATATCAAAGATATTCGTATGGAATAATCGTTATGATACCTTTGCGTATAATAACGATGACTACAATGACGTAACCCTGCAAGCCGGTACGGTAATGGGTCGTATTTCTGCAACCGGCAAGATCAAACCCCTGCGATCAGATAATGCAGATGGCAGTCAATTCCCTATAGGCGTCCTGAATCAGGGCCGTATAGTTGCAGCCGGTGAAACGGTAAATGTATCAATATGTGTAGCCGGAGATGTAGTTAAAGATAAATTAGTATTTGCAAAAGCCGGTGATACTCTGGATACGGTTGTATCCGGGAAAAGACTAAGGGACAGGATTGGTTCTGATACCGTTGGTATCAAACTTGTTGGTGGAACAGAACATACTAAAACCGATAACGATTAATTAAATAAATAAACACTATGGGAGCTATAGCAGCATCAGACGCAAAAGCACTTTTTACTAAGAAATTGATTGACGTATATCGCGAGAAAACTACGCCAACATCATTTTTACGTTCATTCTTTAAGGTAGAAGAAACTGCAACAAAAGAGTTATCTATTGAAGTTCAACGTGGAACCGAAAAGTTTGCAGTTGATGTAGAAAGGGGTACTGAAGGAAACCGTAATCAGTTCTTAAAAAGTACTGAAAAGATTTTTGTACCACCTTTTTATCGTGAATATTTTGATGCAACAGAACTTAGTCTGTATGACAGGTTATTTGGATCTACGGAGATTGATGCCGGCATTTTTTCTGCCTTCTTAAATCAGGTTGCTGAAAAATTAAGAACATTACAAGATATAATTGAAAGGGCTTACGAAAAGCAATGTTCGGAAGTATTAGATACAGGCATTGTAAATCTTACAGCCGGAATAAATATTGACTTCAAAAGAAAAGCGGGCTCTTTGGTAGATAACAGTGGAACCCCCTGGACAGGTGCCAATGATCCATTCGCTCAAATAGCTGCCGGGTGTAAGATTTTAAGACAGCAAGGTAAAACAATGGGTAATACCTTTAATCTGATTGTTGGAGAAACCGCATTAGCGGCTTTTTTCAATAATTCTTTTGTAAAAGATACGGCTGATATAAGGAGAATAGATCATGTATCCATCAGACGACCACAAAGAGATTCAGTAGGGGGAACAACTCATGGTGAATTTTCTGCAAACGATTATAATATCAGACTTTGGAGCTATCCGGAATTTTTTGATGATGCTAGTGATGTTCAAACTCCTTTTATAAATCCTAAGAAAGCTATTTTGCTTCCTGAAAATCCACGTTTTATATTAGGATTTGCCGCTGTGCCTCAGCTTCTTACCAAGGGCGAAAGTGTTAAAACAGGAGCTTTCATTGTAGGAGATTACATTGACGAAAGAAATGCAAAGCATGTATTTGATATTAAGTCTGCGGGGGTAGCAATACCGGTAGGAGTTGATATGATCTATACCATGCAGGTAACGGCTTAAATATGAAACATTACAAGTTAATAGCCCTCTCAGTAGGGGCAAAAGGTAATAGACCTTTATTTAAAAAGGATAATAAAACTTATCCCGAAAATACCTGGGACGAAGGAAGAGCAGAGGAATTAGTTGGATTGGGATTTTTGGTAAGAATAAAAGGAGATCCCATAAAAGCAACGCCTAAAATTAAAAGTGAACCCAAACCCGAAAAAGAAAAGCCTGAAGCTAAAAAAGAACCTTCTATTTTGGATAGCATGAAAGAGGCAGGTGGCGAAGAGACCGAAGAAATATCAGAAAAAGATGAAAAAGAGGCATTATTAAAAGAAGCTAAAGAGCTTGCTGAGAATAAAGGCATAAAGGCGCCTCACTATTTAACAGGCATTGAAAAATTAAAAACTTTTATTGACGATAATAAATAATTTTTGGTTAGGCAATTTCGGGGGGAATATTAATAGTATTCCCCTTTTTTGTTATGGGGCTAATAGATAGGGCTAAATCGGATATTAAAGCCATTACAAGCAATCCTGATGAATTTGGGGTAAGTATGACATTTACTGCTCCAAGTGGTGAGACAGCCACGCTAAATGGGCTGCATTCAAAGCATCATATGAGTATGGATACAGATGGAAATATGATAAGCAGCAAAAATGCTCATATATCCGTTTCAGAGGAATTATTAACAGCACAAAATTATCCGGTCCGGAAAGCCGGTGAAGTAAATCTCAAAAATCATAGGGTTAGCGTAAAAGATAGTACAGGAATTAGTAAGGATTATGTGATCAGAGAGTGGTATCCGGATGAAACTATTGGATTAATAACGTGTATATTAGGAAGCCATGGCACAAATTAAAGAAATTATACCGGCTCAATATTTTGAAGTTATTCGTAATAGGATAGCTGAAATATTAACTGATGAATTAGACAACCAGGTAGTACTTACTTATGATGCCGACCTGGAAGCCACTGTTTATGTAGATAGGTTTGTTCCTTTTGATCATACCGACACACCGGCTGTTAACATATCATTTGCAGAGGGCAAATATGATAATCAAACCGTTGTAGATGTTGACGGTACTTATGTTTTCTTTATAGACGCTTTTACCCGGGCCAATACAACCAATAGTGATAGGGGGGATAAATTGGCTATGTTCAAACTCCATAAGCTATTAGGGGTCTGCAGGGCAATTATACAAAATCCTATTTACAAGACACTTGGATTTGAGCCGCCATTTATAATGAGCCGGCAGATATCAAATATTTCTATTGCGGCCCCCCAAAAAGAAGGTGATGCTTTAAGTGTGGTAATGGGCAGACTAATTTTAACTATAGTCGCTCCTGAAGATACGCAGCTTTTAACTGCAAAATTAATAGCCGGCTTTGATACGCAGGTCAAACTTTCTTTAACAGATAAGGGTTATATTTTTTCCGGGGATAATATCCCCATCCCGCCGGTAACTGATGGAAAAGTAAAGTTAAATGATGATGATTTTGGGACCGTGGCAGAGGGTGATACCTTAAATATTCCGGTTGTAAATACCTATGATGAGGAGTTAGGATCTAAGATCATGGAAAAATGGGTCATTGAAGATCAACAATATAAAGATACTGATAATGTTGTTAAGAGTGTTCCTGCGGGGACTTTGATAATATGTACGCAAGAATCACCTATTAATCAACTTACTTGCCAGGAATTAAACGATGGGCTTACACAAAGCCAACGCCAAGTAATACAAAGAGTTGCATCTATAAAGACAGGGCAGACTATAAGCTATGCAACAGGCGATGATGCAGACAGGGGAGACGGCAGAGGAGTGGATTTTTTCACTTTAGATTGTAATAATTCTTTTGGAAATACCAATAAACAAACCGATATTAATGGGTTACAAGTATATGGAAATGATTATCTGATTGATCATCTAACAGGATTGGGATGGTATTTATTAAAGAGGGTTGATGCTAATTGGGCTACGGCAATGGCAAATGCATTAACAGATACGACTCTTGGATATGACGATTGGTTTATTCCTAATCTTAGACAATTTTTATCTTTACTCTTTTTGGGTGATACCGGCAATAGATACCCATTATATTATGAACCAATAAATAATTTTACCCCAATAATATCTTCTAACTTTTGGACTTCAACGACAAGGATGTTTAATACAGATACTGCAGGACTCTTTATTCTCGACGGCGGTTCTGTTTTGTGGTTTTCAAAACTCAATATCAGGCAGGTGGTAATTTGTAGAAAACATTTTGGGTGAAAATTTTAAATTATGAAAACATATACTAAAAACACAGGAATAACAAGCCATTTGGAAGTCAAGGCAGACTTCTTTAAAGTAGCTAAAGTAACCTTAGAGGTACATTATGCACCTACTAAAAAGGACTTGGCAGATGGTAAAAATATTCATTCCCGGAGTTATGATCTGCCTCTGCCGGCAGATATTGAACAACAATTACTTAAATTGGCGATCCATAAAGGAGCTAAGATAGTATGATATTACAAGCACATTGGTCGGATATGACCTTTTATATGAAAGATGTCATATGGTTTTGCACGTTATTAATTCCTTTAGTTGTTGCTTATGTAACGATATACGCCAATAAGAAGCGGATAGAAAAATTAGAGAAAAAGACTGATAATTTAAAAGAAATATTTAGTAATTTGCGGGTTACTATGGTAGAATTGAAACTTGAAATACTTGAAGAGGTAAGAAAAATATTTAATAATAACAAATAAATGATTATCTTTACAAAAAATTAAAACTATGAATTTTCATGATGAATTTTTAGTAAGAGACCATGATTTAAGTGGAGTAGACAAAAATTATATAACAGGTGATTTGAGTGGAATAAAGTTAGCTGCTATTTTAGTATCTTCTGATAAAAATTTTGCATCCGGGGCGACAAAACCTACGGTAAAGATCAAGGTTATAAATAGTGAATCTATCATAGCAATAGCAGCAGCCCCTACTGCCGGTGGTGCCGGATATAGTGTTGGTGATATTTTGACGCTTACAGAAGGTTCATTTGGTACGGTAGAAGTAATGGCAGTAACAGATGGTGTGGTAACTGCTGTTAGTTTAAGAAGTGGGGGAGTTAATTATACTGTGGGTGCAGGAAAAGTTACAATTGGTGGGCAAAGCAACTTTACACCAGGGAAGCCCGGCGTAAATGTTGTTACCGGAACAGGTTGTACGATAGAGATCATACATGTTGCTAACTTTGTTGAAATAACAGCTTTGCTTGTAACCGTAACGGATAAGAATGAGACGAATATAAGAGTATTGCCCGACTTTGAGGCAAAATATATAATGGGTGCTGTAGCAAACAATGATGGCTCAGCAGGGAACCTGGCTATACATCTTTTAGGAAAAAAATAAATAATATATGGACACATATATAAGAAATGATAGAGCTGTACCCGGGTCCGTCAGGTCAGATGTACATACCCAGACATTAAATGCAGGGGACAACACAAGAAATCATGGCTTGGGAAAGGCCATCATAGGGTTTTTCGTTCAAGATGGCAATGATTTTGTAGAAGTCGAGGGGAATATTATTGATAGTGATAATTTTAATTTCAATCTTGCATCGGGAAGTATTGTCAATGCTAAACTTACATTAATTTATACTCAATAAAATTTAAAATTATGAGGAAAATATTGCTTATAGGGCTATTATTAGTGTCTTTTAACACTTATAGTCAAAATAATGTCAAAAAGAACTATACAGCTCCCTATTTTCAAGGTAGCGTAAAGGTAAAAGATACATTAGGTGTTGAAAATATTTTCCTTGTGGATACTATCAGGGGATTTAGTTCATCTACTATAATTATAGCTGATACTGTTAGCTTCTTGATTGGTATGAACTCTGCAAGAATTAATGTTGACACATTAGGGGTTTCGGCGAATACAAAACAAATCTACTTAGATTCTGCATCATTCATAAAATTTGTAGAATTTTTAAATAATATAAAAGTAGATAGCGTTAAAGCTAATTTTTTCGGTGGACAAAGTGACTTTTCAATTGGTAAGACAGGAGAGGATGCTACAATGGGGTTTGATACTTTAAAGGGTGCACCAATTTGGGAAGGTGAACTTAATGTTACAGATACTATTGAGACAGATAAGGCTTTTGTAAGTGATGTTTTTAGGGCACAAGCTACTACTACATATGATGGAGTTGCACGCAATCATATTCTTTGGTTAAATGATGGTGGTAATGCCATTGTACTTACACAGAAAGACGATTACTCAAAAGGTTGGTTTCAGATTTCTCCTGGACTTATTTCTCTTAATTCAGACACAGGTGCATCTGGTATTTCAACCATAGAAATTTATTGTGAAGAAGTAGGAAGTGGAGATGATGGATATACAAATATAAAATTAGTAGGAACTGGAAATCCTTCAAAGCAGGTAAGAGCTTTTAATTATATAAAATTTGAAACACAAAGTCCTGGATGGGCACAATTTGATGTTCCTTATGTAGAATTTGATGATACTATTTCCAGTAAGAATATAGAGGTGAGGGAACTAATTTACCCCGACACCGACGGCGGTGCAGATATAGGGGCAAGCGGATTAGAATTTGGTGATGGCTATATAGATAGCATATTCGCTGATAACTTAACAGTAGGTACTATAACTGTTGATACTGTCCAGGCGAGTGGTGCTGGCGGATTATATTTATTGGATAGTACTAATAAGGGAATTTTTATAGAAAATACTGGTAGTGTAGGTATAGGCACATCTGCACCGGCAGCTCGTTTACATATAAAGGGAAGCGGAACACGGTCAATAAGAACGGAAACAACTACAACAACAGGTGTTGCAATTGTCGCTTGTTATAATATTATAGGAAACCAGTTATCTATGCTTAATTGGTCAACAGCAGCTCCCGGAACAAATTTTGGTATATCTAAAAATAATTTAGGAGTTATCAATAAGGTAGGGGCAGGCAATATGGCTATTGGTACAGATGGAGCAGGATTTATGGTGTTTGGGACAAACGATACAGAAGCATTGCGAATAGATAACAACCAGAATGTAGGGATTGGGACGAGTCCAAGTTCTATATTTCATATTAAAGCAACCATTCCAGGAACAGTTGGCTCACATCCTGCAGGTCAACTGATTATTCAGAATCCTGCCGATGATACAACAGCTAATGTAGTTATTACTGCTTATGAGTCAGATGGCAGTGGGGATCCAGATCAACAATTATGGTATCTTGGAAATTCATCATCGGGCGATGAAAATATTATTCTCTTAAATAGAAGAGATGCTAACCTTGCTCTGGGAACAAATGGCATCACTTTCTTTAAAATGGAAGGTGATGGAGATATAGTATTGTTTAATGGAACAGCAGATAAAGATTTTACCCTTACGTTTGATGGTGAAACCAATGATGGTATTATTACTTATATGGAGGACGAAGATAGGTTTGATGTTGACAATGATTTTAAAGTAAGTGGCGACTTAATAGTAACAGGTGATATGGGCATATTTGGTACTCAGGGATTTGCAGATTCAAGCATTACAATAGCAATGACTCAGGATGTATTTTACAATATTACCAATTCTTCCAGTGATCTTTATACAACCGGAATAAATATAGGTGATTTAGTATTTGCCGGAGATAGTATTCAGGTAGTAACTGCTGGTCATTATGAAATAAGTTACGACTTGAGTTTTTCAGGAGCCAATACGGACAAGTATCATTTAGAATTATTTGTTAATAATATAGAACAATCCGGCAAAGGTGAAACGGAAAGAGATATGTCGGTAACAGATGTAGGAGTTTCTGCAAGTTCTACAATACTTAACATAGGGGCAGGTCATTGGGTAGCATTGAAGATAAAGAATGTCCAAAACAATAATGATGCAACTATTAAAGCCGGTAATATAACCTTGAAGAAATTATAAATTAAGTTATCTGTCTCGTGAAAAAACTAAAATATCCCGATTGGCTAATGCCAGAAACGGTAAAAGTTATTATATATGCTATAATAACTGCCTGTATAGTTGCTGCAACTATTTGGGGGATAAATAAATAATTATGATATTATTTACTTGTGGTTTAATGGTAGGATTTTTGATAGGATTGGTTGTTCAAACGATTGTAGATAATTCTTAATATTATGGCAAAGAAAACGTGGCTTTGTGATGCGGGACATTTAAAGATATGAGAAGAAATCAAAAAATAGTATATTCTGCAATGAATAAGGTTAATAACAAATCTTATATAGGATATTGTATTGATTTTAAAGAAAGAAAAACAAGGCATTTTTTATGTGCAAAAAAGGGAATTGTAACACGCTTTTATAATGCTATAAGAAAATACGGGGAAGAAAACTTTGAATGGATTATATTATTTGATAATTTAGAAAATATTGAAGAGTGCAAAAAAATTGAAAAGTTAATGATAGTATTATTTGATACTTATAATAATGGATATAATTCTACATTGGGCGGAGATGGTGGATTTACAGGGCATAATTCAGGGGAATTTAAAAAAGGTCAGCAATCACGGAATAAAGGGAAAAAAATGTCAGAAGAACAAAGGCAAAAATTAAGCAATGCACATAAAGGTATAAAGTTGTCTAAAAGTCATGCCGAAAGCATAAGCAAGGCAAATAAAGGACGTATAGTTACTAAAGAGACGAGAGAAAAAATCCGCAAATCACTTATTGGAAAAAAGCGTACACCTGAAGCTACAAAAAGAATAAGGGAAGCTACGAGAAAAGCAAACAATAAACCAATTAGGCAATTCAATATTGATAAAATAGCAATTATGAATTATAGTAGTCTTACAGAAGCAAGTGAAATTACAGGAATTAGTCGTTCAAATATCAGTATGTCTGCAAGAATAGGAAGAAAAAGTGTGGGGAATTTTTTATGGGAATATATTAAACAATAACTATGGCAAAACATACTTTTTTGTTGGATTGTGGGCATGGCTCTATAAATGAAGATGGAATTTATGTTACTGCTCCAAACTTTGATCCTAAGAAACCTGATACTTGGCATAAATCTTACTATCACAATAAAGATGTAAGGATATACGAGGGGGAATATAATAGGAAGATAAGGGATGAGCTAATAAAACTTATCAACGAAGATGGTAAGATGCAGTGGTTTATTCTTAATAATAGTTATGAAGATATGTCTTTGACGAAAAGGTGCAGGATAGCTAATGAATTACAATCCAGACATGGAGATTGCGTATTTATATCTATACATGGGAATGGTGGTGGTGGTAGGGGGATTGAAGGATATACATCACCAGGGCTAACCAAATCTGATCCAATATGTACTGTATTTTTGGAGGAGGCGGCAAAAGAGTTCCCAAAACAAAAGCTGAGGACTGATCCATCCGATCCCGAAAAAGACCCCGATAAAGAAGCTCGCTTTACCGTTTTAATGGACACTCATTGTCCGGCCTTATTGATGGAGTGGTTCTTTATGGATACATTAAAAGATTGTAAATTCATGCTTACAGATGAATGCCATCAGAGAGTAGCTTTAGCAATGTATAGGGCAATGAAGATAGTAGATGCAAGCACGGAATTATAGGAAGGGATGGCTAACGAAAACAAACTATATGAGTTTTGGTGGAGCATTTAAAATTTCAATAAGAATAATTATTACCTTTGTAATATCGTTTTCAATGGCAATGTATTTATTATATTTGGTCTTTATTTTTTAATCAATGAGCTTTTTATTAATCAAAACTATAATATCTATGACAAAAGCAGGAAAATTTATCAGAAGGTTGGGAATGGGCATCAAAGATGTCCTGTTACCCAATTTAAGGGACAACTTGGCTGCTCCGGAGAGTGGATGGACTAAAACAGAAGGTGGGAAGGGAAAGTTTGACTACTGGCGTTTAGGGACCAGCATAGCCTTTATATTGCTTATAGTGGGCTTCCTGTTTGGGAAGGTAACTATGGAGCAGATACAGAGCTTTTTGGAGTTTCTGAAGTAGTATCACTGAACTCCGCCAGGAATGGTCGGGGAGTTAGCCATTCCAGATGTGCACTCGGGGATGCGGAGACAAGCGGTTTCGTAGATAGCTAATAATTATCTTTTTTTACCGCTTCCAGTCTTGACGGGGCAGGTTTTACCTGCCCTGATAATATAGCCCAGCAGGTGAAGTGAGTGGTCTTTTTACCTTCCCCACAAGGTATTTTCAGCCATTCATTTCCGGCGGGGTTAATTTTTGAACTATTAAGTTTTTCTTAATAGTTCAAAAAAACTTCCTGAAAAATTAGGTTATTAAGAATATAATTTTTATCTTTATGGTTATCAAAATGCCTCAGTCAAGTGGAATTAAATAAACTTATACCCGCATCTTTACTGTTTGAGGTTTCTCTTTGACTGGGGCTACCAACATTAATGGTATTGGTGTGGGTTTTTTATTTATGCTTAAACAAACAGTAAAAATAAAAAATGGGGATTGGTTGGATACTATTAATATTTATAAATGTGATATAACAGGAGAAGAAATACCGGAAAATCATGGATGGTATGGAAATGATAAAATACATATATCAGATAATGGAATTGAATTATTAATAGAACAGTGGATAAAAAGAAATTCTGGCTATGTCGGATTTCCTATTTTTTTACATTATTTAATTGCAAGATTGTGTAATAAAATACGTCCAGATAGATATATATCAAAAAAATTAAAAGATTTCGTATTAAAAAAATACAAACATAAATACAATAATTGTGGAGTAGAAAAAAATCTTGAAATAGATCATATTAAACCAATATCTAAAAAGGGATTAACTGAACTAAAAAATTTGCAGGTTTTATGTAAAACTTGTAACATTAAAAAAAGTAATAAATGATAACAGTAGAAACTTGGATAACATTACTTAGAAAATTTAGACAATGGGAATGGTATCAAAATAGCAATATGGTGCACCTTTTTATTCATTTATTATTATCTGCTAATCATACTGATAATAGTTGGCAGGGAAAAATTATTAAAAGGGGGCAATTAGCGGCAGGTAGAAAAAAGCTAAGTGCCGATACCGGTATCTCTGAGCAGACAATAAGAACCTGTTTTAATAAATTAATTCTAACCAATGAAATTAATATAAAATCAACCAGCAAATTTAGCATCATAACTATATGTAAATATGATGAATACCAACCAAAAACATTGGTCACCAACCATCAGACTAACCATCAGACTAACCAGCAACTAACCAACAATCAACCAGCAACTAACCAGCAACTAACCACAAACAATAATGATAAGAATGATAAGAATGTAAAGAATGAAGATAATATATATAATGGCACTGATATTTCCTTTAATAATTTCTATTCTACTTATGATAAAAACGCAGATAAAAAAAGATGTGAGAATAAGTGGGCTACTATGTCAAAGAAAAAGAAAAAGTTAGCAGTAGATTATTTGCCAGGTTATAAAGCTACAAAGGAAAAAATGTATCGCAAAGACCCTATCAGATATTTAAACCACTCTGTCTGGGAAAATGAGCTAATCAAAGAGGAGACCCCGGAGAGTAAGCAAGCTAAAATCAGTAAAAATCTAAAGGAAAAATGGGAAAAAGAAGATGCTGGGAAAATTAACTAAAACTTGATATTATGAAAGCAACAGAATTAAGAATAGGGAATTTAATAAACAACAATGCAGAAGTTGTTGGAATTGTAAATGGAACTGTTTATGTAAAACCTTCGGAGAGAAGTATAATAACATCTTATCGCTACGACCAGCTAAAACCTATCCCCCTCACTAAAGAATGGTTAAAGAAGTTCGGGTTTGTAAAATCAAGTCAAGATGAAAGAATGTGGATAGATGATACTACAGGATGGTTTATGATATATGAGAAAGATGAATATTATAAATTTAGTACATCAGAAAATGTATATGGTAAGCAATTTAATAAAGTTCACCAACTCCAAAATCTTTATTTTGCCTTAACGGATGAAGAATTATAATAATAACCGAACACTATGGAAAATAAAAACGAATTAGCAGATGCCTTACTCTACATAGTAACCCTCTGCGGATATTACCCGTTAAGCGAAAATGATATTGATGTCCTGGTTAAATACATCAATAAAGACGATCCAACCCTATCTGTATTGAAATTAAAAGAGATGTTTGATTGTGCTATTAAGGATAAGCTGGGGATAGAATTGAAGGGACGGCTGAGCGCTAAAGAATATCTAAGGGTCAAGTATGCTTGGGGTAGGAATTTTCAGGTAGAGCAGAAAATTCAAAAGCCTAATGAGCCCACAGAGGAGCAAAAGGAAAAGATGCATAAGGACTGGCTGGAAAATTGTATATTTAAGCAGATAGATAATTTTTACAAGACCGGTGATTATAAGATAACCGATTACGGCAATTCTTTGTATAACTATCTGGAACGAATAGGGCTGCTCACCTTTTCAGAAGAGACAAAGGCTAAATTTTTCAAGCGGGAAAAGATTGCTTTATCTCAAAATTCAAGCAGCTTAAATGAACCAATATCAATTAAGACCATCATTAACCAAAGCGACAAAATAACTAAGATGAATTATAAGAAATATGCTCTGGAGCAATTTCTCAGGACCTGCAAGGAAGAAAAGCGGGACATTGTGGGAGAGATCAAGAGCTATGAACAAAAACTGGAATATGAAAATGCAACTAAATGACATTAGGTAGTCTATTTTCAGGGATAGGTGGGTTTGAGTTAGCAGCAACCTGGGCAGGTATAAAACCAATTTGGAGCAATGAGATCGACTCTTTTTGTTGTAAAGTATTAAGAAAAAACTTTGACCATGAGATCATTGAAAAAGACATCCGGTACATCGGAAAGTATAACCTCAAATCAGTTGATATTATCACTGCCGGTGTACCATGCCAACCAGCAAGTATTGCCGGAAACAGAAAAGGAAAGTCAGATGATCGCTGGTTATGGGATGAGGCTATTAGGGTTATCTCAGAACTTAAACCAACCTATATTATTTGCGAAAATCCTCCTGGCATCCTCAGCTTGGAAAATGGCAAGCCATTTGACGAAATACTATTTGCGTTGGAAAATGAAGGGTACACCATCGAACTTTTTAATATTCCAGCTTGCAGTATTGGAGCGTGGCATAGACGAGAAAGGATTTGGATTATTGCTTACTCTGACGCAATTAGAAATAAGCGAGAAGCCAGAAAAAATGAGAAAGAGAGCAAAAAGAATGGGCTACAAAAACGGAACGAAATGGAACAGCTTATCAAGCCAGCTAAATTACGGATTCCTCCCTACTTTAACGAGCAGGGATTACAGAAGTCAGCATGCACCAGAAAGCAAAGCGTTCAAAGCCAGGCAAAAGCATCCCAGGGCGGTAAATTTAGTAGAGCAAATGCAAAGAAATGGGATTATTGGAAAATTGAACCCAACGTGGTGCGAATGGTATATGGGGTATCCCAAAAATTGGTCAAAGATAGAAGAAAGCGTATAATCGCATTAGGCAATAGTATTGTACCACAAATTGCAGTAGAATTATTTAAGGTAATTAAGGAATATGAGAAATCAATTAGCTGAATACTTGCATATTAACAAACCTAATATTAATTAATCAAAAAAAACATAGCCATGAAAAATAAAGACTTTAAATTAGAAAAACCACCAGTACAAGGATGTGCCGGCTTAGCTGTAATAGCAATAATAATCTTTTTTATATCTGGTTTAATATACCCGGCTGTAATGATGAAGAAGAAATACCTGCAAAACCATTAACAAAAGAAGAAAAAAGAACGAAAGAAATAGCCTTACCGAAAAACAAGGAAAAAGTTAATCGTTGAGAAGGATAATTGATTTTACATTCTACTTTCTATTTTTTCCACATATTT
>LAZR01000935.1_pt1 | contig 19856 bp, 20 predicted proteins | sample 329461 | NCBI WGS metagenome assembly LAZR01 (sample SAMN03002196, study PRJNA259156) | marine sediment metagenome | biome: sea floor; feature: Hydrothermal impacted sediments; material: marine sediment; isolation source: Loki non-amplified sample from Loki's castle hydrothermal vent sediment ...
TTGCCGAAGTCCAAGCAGATAGGCTGGCAACCTTAGCCGCGTATCACCAATTTCAGAGTATGAACGCCCGCCGCCTTGCGCTGCTTGATGCAGGCTACCTATGGCAAAGGTAGGCCAATTTTGTCCCATGACCACCTACCCAGTTGTAACGTTGGCGCATTTTCCAGCCGTTTTTCGACAGATAGGTCTGCGTTCACCCAGCAACGCTTGGTGCAGCGACTTGGCCCAAAATAGCGGCGTTGAGCCATAGCTATACTATTCGCAATTTTCACAAAAGCTTAGTGAAAGTTAAAGTCATTGTCTTGGAACAGGATAAATGCAGTAATCGCGCTATGAAACCCGAACAAGCTGTTACTGTCACATCCGTGTCGCATCGGCTCTTTATAATCGGGGACTCCTGCGTGGGGTAATGTGGAAGTTACTTACGCGCAGGCAACAATGGAGACTATCATTATGAAATCGACACTGATCCTATCCACGGCGGCGGCGATGTTGCTGTCATCTGCGATGGTACATGCAGAAACCCTGCGTCTGCTGACATGGGGTGGCTACGCCCCCGATGAAGTCATCGCCAAGTTCGAAGAGAAAACCGGCCACACGGTTGAAGTGACCAAGTCAAACAACGAAGAAATGATCGCCAAGCTGCGCGCGACCAATGGCGGCGGGTTTGACCTCGCACAACCGAGCCAAGATCGCATCGCCGGCCCCCAGGCCGAATTTGGCATCTACAAACCATTGGACATGTCCAAACTTGATACCAGTCTGTTTATCCCATCGATGCTGGAAGCAACCAAGGGCAACACGACTGTTGACGGAGAAGTTTACGCCGTGCCCCATATCTGGGGAACCTCGGGGCTGGTGGTGAACACCGCTGCGGCGGGCGACGTCAAAGATTATGTTGACCTGTGCAACCCCGCCTACGCGGGCAAGGTTTCTTATCGCCTCAAGCGGCCGACCCTGATCGGTTTTGCGTTTTCCATGGGAATGGACCCATTTGCCGCCTATGCGGACGAAGCCGCATACAAGGGCATTCTGGACAAGGTCGAAGCCAAGCTGTCCGAGTGTAAGCCTAACGTGAAAACATATTGGGATGGCGGCGACGAATTAAAGAACCTGATGCGCTCGGGTGAGGTTGTGGCGTCCATGGCGTGGGACACCGGCGGGTGGCAGCTTAACGACGATAATGCTGATATCACGTTTGTAGCGCCGACCTCGGGCGCATTGGGGTGGATTGATACGTTCGCTCTTCCTGCGCGCGGACGTGCAGATGATGCGGCCTATGCGTGGATCAACTTTGTCATGCAGCCCGAAATTGCGGCGATGATCACCACCTCGGCAGGCAATTTTACCGCGTCACAGGGTGGGGATGCCGGTGTAGATGATGCTTTAAAAGCCAAATACAACGCTAGCTTTCCGCAAGAAGCGATAGATAACATCAAGTGGTATCCTTCGGTACCCGCTGGCCTTGAAGTTCTGGAAGGTGCTGCGTTGGATAGGATCAACGCCGCAAAGTAATCTTACCGATATGACGGAAGGGAAGCGCGATCACTGCGCTTCCCGTTTTTATTGAAAGCCTAATAATGTCCCAGATACCCGACCTAGAATGTCGTGCGATCTCTAAAAACTTTGATGATTTCAAGGCGGTGAAAGAGGTCAGCTTTAGCGTGCCCCAAGGTACTTTCTTTTCCATCTTAGGGCCATCGGGCTGCGGCAAGACCACTTTGCTGCGAATGATTGCAGGGTTCCAGAAACCCACAAGCGGTGACTTGTTGATCAAGGGAAATTCAGTGCTAGAGGTGCCGCCCAACAAGCGCCCGGTTTCGATGGTCTTTCAGCATCTTGCGCTGTTCCCGATGATGAATATCGGTGCCAACGTTGGGTTCGGGCTGCGGCAGCGCGGGGTGAACAAGACCGATATAAAACAGCAGGTTGAGCGGGTGCTTGAACGTGTCGGCCTTGGCGGCGTGGCTGACCGACCGGTTGCTTCGTTGTCAGGCGGGCAGAAACAGCGCGTCGCAATCGCCCGCTGTATGGTGCTTGAACCTGACGTGCTGTTATTGGATGAACCGCTGGGTGCATTAGATCTGAAGCTGCGCGAACATATGAAGATCGAGCTGAAGCAACTTCAGTCCGAGTTTAACACAACCTTTGTCTATATCACCCATGATCAATCCGAAGCACTGGTGATGAGTGATCAGATCGCGGTGATGAACCACGGCGTATTCGAACAGCTTGGCACCGCAAAAGAGCTTTACTATGAGCCATCAACAGCTTTTGTGGCAGGCTTTGTCGGTGAGGCGAACCGTTTTGCCGCAACGGTTGAAAGCGTCAATGGAACTGATGTGCAGATGATCACCGACCAAGGCAAAGCGCTGCGCGGGGTCGATGCGGGGCAGGGCGTTCAACGGGGCGACACGGTCGATGTGTTTGTACGCCCCGAAGCCGTGCGTCTGTCGCGCGATGCAGCCCAGACCGGACAGTTGGGAAATGGCGGTGCCGGCAAGGTAGAGAATATTTTATTCAACGGAGCCAACAGCCAGTTGATCCTGCGTGATCAGACATCGGATGCGCAAATGAACATTGCAATGCCACAAACCGGAGAGTTCCGCGACCTCGCGCGAGGTGATGTCGTGACTTATGGCTGGGAACCTCAGCAAACGCGGGTATACCGCAGCGCGGGGGGGCAGCATGGTCTCTGATAAATCCAAGCTGACGTTCTGGTTGCTGATGGCACCGTTGCTGATCTGGCTGGTGACCTTGATCATCCTGCCGCATGTGGGGATGTTTCTGGTCAGTCTGCGCGAAAAGGTGGGCGTGCGCGAGTACGAGACCAGCTTTGCCAATTATCAGGTGTTTTTCAACGAACCGCTGTATTGGAACACTTTCGCGCGCACCGCTTATATGTCGGTTACTGCCACGGCATTGACCTTGCTGATCGGGTTTCCCATCGCCTATTACATTGCCAAACTGACCCGTGGACGCACCAAGACCACACTGTTCTTGATGTGCCTGATCCCGTTTTGGGTCAGCGAACTGGTGCGCACTTTTGGCTGGATGATCTTGCTGCGCGAAACCGGCGTGTTTTCGAACGTGCTGCAATACCTCGGGTTGGTCAGCGGTCCGGTTGAGATGCTGTATAACGACGCGGCTATCATGACGGGGCTGGTCTATACGTCGATGCTGTTCATGGTGGTACCGCTGGTCACAACATTGGACAGCCTTGACGACAGCCTGATCGAGGCGGGGGATGATCTGGGGGCCAGCAGCTTTGCAATTCTGCGCGAGATCGTAATCCCGCACGCGATGCCTGGCATCGTCTCAGGGTGCATTGTCGTATTCATGCTGAGTCTCGGAAACTATCTGACGCCGATCCTTCTGGGTGGTAAAGACAGCCTTTGGTTCACCGGTCTGATCTACAGCCAGTTCATCACCCGCTTTAACTGGGAATTGGGGTCGGCCTTCGGGTTCCTGTTGCTGGGGCTGTCGTCGCTGATTGTGTTTGTCGGTCTCAAGCTATCGGGCCAATCCTTGACCAAGACGATGGGGCAGGCATGATTACAGGTATCCCTCAAAGCGGCACATTCAAATGGACCTATCGGGCCTATGTCACGCTGTTCTTTGTCTATCTGGCATTGCCCTTGGCCACGGTCTGCGTCTTTGCCTTTAATGACAGTGTTTTCCCTTCGCTACCTTGGGAAGGCTTTACCTGGGCGTGGTTCTTTGGTGACAATGCCCCCTATATTGGCGTGTTTCACGAACGGTCCATTCTGCGGTCTATTGTGACCTCGGGCGTGGTCGCGTTTTGGGTGTCGCTGCTTGCGGTCCTGGTTGGGACGACGAATGCCTTTTTGTTCGTGCGGCACGATTTTCGCGGCAAGGGGCTGTTGTATATCCTGATGCTGCTTCCGTTGATTATCCCCGGCATTATCTTGGGGATTTCCATCCTTGTATTCACATCCTCTGTCGCCAACTTTCTTGAGGATGCGACGGGCGTGTGGTTTGACGGTCTGCGACCCGGGCTTGTTCTGGTCATTCTGGGGCAGTTTTCTTTCATCACCACGTTTGCGACCCTGGTGATTTCGGCGCGTCTGCAAAAGTTCGACCCGAGCCTTGAAGAGGCCGCGTTGAACTTGGGGGCGACCAGATGGGGGGCCGTCCGCGCGATAACACTGCCGTTTTTGTACCCTGCCATGGGGGCGGCTGCAGTGGTGTCCGTGTTGATGAGCTTCGAGAACTTCAACACCACCTTAATGCTTGTCGGGTCCGATGCACCCCTGACTATCACGATGTTCGACAGGCTCAAGCTTGGGTCTACACCCGTATTGAACGCGGTGTCTTTACTTTTGATCGTGGTCTCGGCCGCGTTGGGTCTTGCGTCTTTGTTGCTGCAAAAACGCAAGGATTAGGCAGGGGGGCACCCGGTTACGCTAATCATATCGGCTGGGGCTGCATTAAATGGCGGGCTTCAGAAACTCTGCATGAAATCGCGAAATGTACAGGGGCGGGGGCTATCGCCACCGCCCTTTGTTCATTTCTTGGGGTGTCAGCCTACGATGATTGTATCACGCCGGGGCGCGCGCAGGGTCATGTACAGGACAATCGCCACGATGACCGCCAGAAACAAAACACTGGTGATCGTGGTCCCCAGACCCATGCCGCCGTATTCAACCGGTTGTGACAGCAAATCGCCAAACGATGCGCCCAGCGGTCTGGTCAGAATGTAGGCAAGCCAGAACGCAAGAATACCGTCAAGCTTCAGCACGAAGTATCCAAACGTAATCGAACCGATGATCATCGCAAACAGGATGCCGCTGGCCATATAGCCCAAGGCGAAATATTCTGCGACCAAGTCACCTGCTGCGGTGCCAAGCGCGAATGTGAACAAGATCGCAAGCCAGTAGAAACTTTCCCGGCGAGTGGTTGTGACCTCGTGAATGGAAAGCGTGCCTTCTACGGCATACCATATGGCCAGCGTAGCAGCCAAAGCAGCTGTGAAGACGATCGTGGTCGTGACCAGAGATACCCCAAAATTATCGACAAGATTATCGGTGACCAAAGTACCGACGACCGAAATCAGCACCACCGCTAGCCAGTAATACGCGGGTACGTAACGCTTTTGCCGAAACTGAAAAACCAACGCTCCAGCCAGAATGGCGGCCATCAGCAGCGAGGTGGCGGTAAGCCCCAAGCCCAGGTTCACCGCAAGAAAATCAGCCGCGGTTTCCCCCATCGTCACGGCCATCAATTTGATAAGCCAAAAATCCACAGTTACATCGGGAACGCGGTTGGCTGTTTGTGTGATTGCATTAGCCGAGGATGAGGCGGATGCTCGATTGTCTTCATGTGCAAGATCATAGGTCATGGAAAAGCTCCTTTCCGAGGCTCAGTTCGACATCAGGGCGATGCCCTGCGCAAAGAAATCGTCAGCGCGGGTATCATCATCCGCATTACATCGTTCGGTGCCTTTCACCTCGAGAGTATCAACCCGGTCGACATTGGCCGGTAGGATATGCGCAGCAGTGCGTGCAGAGCGGAACTGATCTAGCATCACTTCACAGGGCAGGGCGCGGCCATTCGCGTCGGTGGTGGCAATGCCAGCCACGGTAATTTGCATGCCACCTGTCTGCACGCTGTCTGGACCTGAAGGATTGGCCAGCTTTTCTTGTAAGACCGCCAGTGTCTGGCCCACTTTCGAAGGGTCAGGCGTTTTCGTGCGTATCGCACTTAGCGCGTTGTCTATAGCCTCATCGACATTCCCCCAGGCGTTGGCATCCGCTTGCCGCAGGGCCTTTGCTTTTTCATCCCATGCGGTCTCAAGATCTGTGATGCGGGCCTGAGCGTTCGATAGATCATTCTGCGATGCGCTTTTTTGCACATCCGAAGTGATCGCGACGAAGGCGGCCATGTCACCCAAGGGGGCCGCCGGTGGTGAGGAAGCCGCCTGAGATGTTGGCGTGGCAGGCGTTAATACTGCATAGCCTGCGGCAAAAACAACGACGGGCACGATAATCAATACCGTACTAAGAAGAAAATTTCGCATGGGAGGGGGAGCTCCGATTTTTTTAGCGAGCATGATATGCTGGCCGGTACAGTCCACGGGTCTTATGGCGAAAAGCCTGCCCTTGTGCTGCCTAACCTACCTACGCTAACAGGCAGGGGTTTTTCGGAAACATTGATTCCGTGCAATGATCGCGCCGTCAGATCAGCGAAGAACGTATGTACCAGCCCCGGCACCCGCTAAATTCGCAGCCAGTTGACGCAACGCGGTCTCTGTAATTGCACCCGTATCAGGGGTGATGCTTTCCTCGTTCACCCCATCTAGTTGCCGCTCTCGTGTGATGGCCGCAACATAGACTACTTGGCCGCTCTCCAATCTAAATCTGCTGTCCCAAAACCGCGCATGGAGCACGGGCGTATCGGCAGTATCCAAGGTTGTTGTCTGAGCAAACGCTAGCTTGTTCGGCCGGTCATTCCAAAATGTGGGAATCACGACGGGGTCGGACACAGGCCGCCCGGTCCATTCATCCACGACAGCGGTCATCATGCGGAACGGCCCGGGTATCGGTGCCAAGTCCCACCCCGCGGCGTTCATCATGTCTTTCAATTGTTTCTCATCCGGCGCGGTGACGACCAAATTTACCTTTTGTCGAACCACCCCGGTAAGGGTTTGGGTGGTGTCAGGTAGCATACCGGTTTGCACCAGCGTCGCCGGTGCCGTTGTCGTCTTTAATACCGGGGCAAGCGTTGGGTTCAACGTGCTGGCAGTGTTGAAGGCGAAATACCCAGTGGTTGCCAGTGCCAAGGCCACGCTGAACGCCGCGGTTCTCTTGCGGATAATCCCGACCGGCGCGACAGGTGCAATTCGGCGCCATTCGCAAAAGGCGATCCCAAGAATAAGCCAGACTGCACCGACAAGGTACCCGTTCACCACGTCCGAAACATAATGTTCGATCAGATAGACGCGGCTTAGGCCGATCAGAAATACCATTGTCACGGCCAACGTTGCTGCCGTTGCGGCGGATAAAACCCGCACTCTCCATGCCAGGTAAAACAGCATCGCCCAAACAGCAACGGAACCGGCCGCATGCCCGCTAGGAAAACTTCCCGAGGTTTCCACGAAGTACCCCAAGGTAGAGCGCGGGCGTGAAAAAAAGCTTTTCAGCAAGGTTACCGTAGCCTGATTGCCGATGGCCGCGATCCACAGACCGGTTAGCAGGTCAAACCGGCGCAGGATAAGCAAGCCAACGGTTGCACCAATCAACATAGGTATGACCCCGTGCCGCCCACCTGCATCGGTAATCCAAGTGAATACAGTAATCAGGTTAGGGTCACGCATTGTGTAAAGGATGTTGGCGATCCGGGTGTCGGTCGATATGACGCCGCCCGAACCCATAAAATCATACACAGATTCCGCCCAAGCACCCGCGATATATATGAAAAGGACGACCAGCAAGGTTGCCGTCAGACCCAGAAACTGGCCAGTTCTAAAGCGGGCGGTTAAAAAAGAAGACAGCCCCGAATGCTGATCAAGCATCGCGCGGATAAACGGCCTGTTCCCGAAGCCAGCGGCCAAGGACCTGCCGATTTCCGCCAACAGAGGAAGTGAACGAAACACGCGTCTGATGACTAACCAAAGTACCATGATCACGATGAGCGTGGTTGCCCCGACTGCAATAAGCCGTGGTGCGGCTGCACCTAGGATACCAATGGCATGTCCTGAAAAATATCCCACCGCCGGTAATATCAGCGCATAAGGAACGGCACTAAGCAGGTTCCACATCTGGAACCTTCGCTGCCGCATACCGGCCATAGCAGCGGAAAATGGTACAAAAGCCGAGAGCGGCCCGAAAAACCGCCCGATGACGATCGCGAATCCGCCGTAGGTATCCAGTAAATCCTTGGCACGAACAATATGGCGCGAACTGGCGTATGCGGTCTTTCGTTTCAACCCGTTGGACGCCACTCGCCCCAAATAAAAGCTCAGCTCGCTCCCTATCACGGCCCCGGCTGCGACAAACCACGCCATATCGAAAAAATCGACATAGCCGCGTTGTGCCAATACGCCGCCAGCGATTACCACTAGACCGCCAGGCGCGATGATGCCGGTGACAATTGTTGCTTCGAGAAATGCAAAAAGCGCCAAAACCCAATAAGTCCATAATCCCAAGGACTGAAGCGAAGGCAATAACTGGTCAATGGAATAAGACATGGTAGTGACGTCAGCCTTTCGTGGGCGATTGTGTCGCTATGGGCCGACGGAGGGGTCAGCGGGTGATAGTAGCTACGGCAATGCCGCATGCGTTATGTGCTATACTATAGGCGGCATAAACGCTTTTCCCATGTCAATGCGCAAGGTATTCACGCGTTTTCACAAAGCTTTAATCTTTGGAGGGTTCGAAGGGCGTGGGTCGGGCGTTGGCCGTAAGATGTATGATTTGTAATGAATGCGACAGGCAAGCGCTGCAACTACTTCCTAAGTTCCTTGTAGTCGTGAGGCAATACTGCCCACGTTCAGTTAAGGAGAAGACCTAATGAATATCACTCAGACCAAAACCAAGGCGACCGCCGTGGCAATGCTTGTGGCATTGGGGCTTGGTGCCGTCGGATCAACTGCTGTGCTGGCAAAAGAGTCCGCTGACTCGCAAGATAAGGCCGAGGTGCAGGCATTTCTGAATGAATCAGCGTCGATTATGGACGCAATCAAAGCCGCCGAAAGCGACACTGGCGGCAAGGCGATGAGCGCGGAATTTGACAATGAAGACAGTCAGACCGGTTCTTATGAGGTCGAAGTCGCAATGACCGATGGTACCACGAAAACCGTTGCGGTAGGCTTTGACAATGGCACAGCTTCGGTCGTGGCGATGCAATCGGATGACCTAGGCAGCGACGCCGAAGGCAATGAAGATGCAGGAGAAAAGGGCGAGACAGACAACAACTGATTGTCACGCTAAAGAAATATCATGCTGGCGGAGAATTGAGCTCTGCCAGCAAGGTGCCGTTGTGGGAATGTCATGAAGATACTTGTGCTCGAAGATGATCAGGCCATTGGGTCTTATATCGCCGATGGTCTGCGCGAAGAGGGTCATTCGGTTGACCTGATTGCAAATGGCGCTGACGGTTTAGTTCAGGCGACAGTCGGCAGTTATGATGTTATGGTCATTGACAGAATGCTGCCGGGGCTGGACGGCATGAGCATCGTGAAAACCTTGCGGGCGACCAAAAACCTCACGCCGGTGTTGTTCTTGACCTCACTTGGTGGCGTCGATGACCGTATCGAAGGCTTACTTGCCGGGGGGGATGACTATCTTGTCAAACCCTTCTCATTCGGAGAACTGAGCGCCCGCATCGTGGCGATCAGCCGTCGCCCGCGTACAGAAGCGGAACCCACAATTTTGAAAGCCGCAGATCTTGAGATGGACTTGCTGCATCGTCGAGTGACGCGCGCGGGACAGGCCCTTGACCTTTTGCCGCGCGAATTTGCCCTGTTGGAACATCTGTTGCGTCGAAAAGGCCGGGTGCAAACCCGCACGATGTTGATGGAGGCAGTTTGGGATATTCATTATGACCCCCTGACCAATGTGGTTGATACACATATCAGTCGCCTCCGAGGTAAAATCGACAAGCCCTATGAAACCGAACTCATCGAAACGGTACGCGGCTCGGGTTATCGGATCAATGACACATGATCCCGGCTTTTGGGTTTAACCAAGTCAGGTCGACGCCATTGCGCCTGACGTTTCTATTGCTGACAATCTTCGCAATGGCAGCACTTGCGTGCCTCGCTGTCGCTTTCGAGGTCACCCGAACAAGCATTGACGCCGCTCTCGCCGCCGAGTTGCAGCAGACCATAAATGAGTATCGAGGAATTCAAGATGGTGATGACCTAAGAGAGCGTCTGGCGGAAGCGGCTGCAAAAACCGACCCGGATATCCGCATCCTATTCTATGTTCCCGATCAGGGAACAGCGGTCTCGAACGTTGCGTCTTTCCCGCCTGTAAGCGGGGTGACGATTGTGGCTGACAATTCTATTCGGGCCAAATCAGGTAGCGTATCGGACAGCTATCTCGCGCTGAGCGCACGGGTCGGAGCGGGGCATCTGATCGTCGCGCAAAGTCGTGAGCAGGTCGAGGAAATGGGGGAAATTTTTCTGGCTGTTTTGTTTATTGGCCTGCTGCCGGCGCTGGTAATCGCAGGGCTGGCCGGCCTGTGGGTGGCTAAAGGAGCACGCATCAAGATTGACGCGATCCAGCATACTCTGCTCGAGTTGAAAAGTGGCACCTTGTCGGCGCGGCTTGAAGGGGTTGAAGGTCGAAGCGACGACCTTTCTGGTATCGGCCAGGAGGTAAACCGTATGGCGCGCGCCCAAGAGGCTTTGGTGGCCTCGATACGTCAGGTATCTAGCGATATCGCTCATGACCTCAAGACTCCCATTCAACGGGTGGCGGTGGTGCTTGAGCAGGTGATGAACAAGACCACCTTGACGGAGGGCCAAGAGGTGCTGCTATCTAGGGCGATAGGAGAAACAGAACGTATCGTGCAGACTTTCCAGTCATTGCTTCAGTTGGCGCAAATTGAAGGCGGGGCAGTGCGCGACAGACTGCATCCGGTCAACTTGGTCGAAGTTTCCCGCGATGTGGTCGATTTTCTGGAAGTTGAAGCGGAAGAACGCGGCTTTGCCCTGAGCTTGCGGGTTCAGCCCAACGTTGTGGCCTGTATAAAGGGTGACCGGCACTTGCTGTCACAGCTGATCGGCAACTTGGTTCAGAATGCGCTGACCCATGTTCCTAAGGGCGGTCCTGTCGTGGTCGAAGTGACCGGCAGGGGCAACGAAACCGTCCTGACGGTTTCCGACCACGGCCCCGGCATCCCGGAAAAAGAGCGGGGCAAGGTTTTGCAACGCCTCTACCGCTTGGATCAGAGCCGCACGACCGAAGGCAACGGGCTGGGTTTGAGCCTTGTCTCGGCGATAAGCGATCTGCACGGCGCGCGGCTTACGCTTGAGGACAATATGCCCGGCCTGAGAGTGCGCATAATTTTTCCAGCGGTAGACCCGGCATAATCACGGGACGTGCCGCGAGGTGAGCCAGGACCGGGGAAATAGCGTTTAGCCGCCCGGCCTTAATTTTGTGTGCGATGAAGCATCGGATTTGGCGCACCGTCGGCGTCGGCATGGGCGAGATGGGTTACCACAGGGGCGGCGCATTGGTCCGACCAGCCGGGTCTTTTGGCGGAAAGGGCTGCGATTGCCCTGCGTCGGCCCACGGCGGGTATTTCCCCATGATGCTGGCAAACCCGTCAGACGTAAGGAAGCGGTTCAGCCAGTGCTGTAGTTGCGGCCAACTTTGGGCATCGAACCATGGTTTGTCGATAAAGGCGAATTGGCGCACGAAAGGGGCAATGGCCAAATCCGCTAGGCTTGGCCGGTCAAGGATAAAAGTGCCGATCTGGTCATTCAGGTCCTGTAGGAATGCAGCTGCCCGGTCGCGGCTTACGGTGGCATCGAGATCGGGGTATCTGCTGCTGTATTTCGTTCGGTCAAGATCATACTTGAAAGGGCCATCGCAGCGTTCGATCCAGGCCCAGCCTTGTGGCGGCATGGTTGATAGCCCCAGCGGATCAGATGATCCAAACGCCCAGACCATGATATCAAGACTTTCGTCAATGACGCGGTCAGGTAGCACAAGGCAAGGGACAGTTCCGCTAGGAGAGGCACGTAAAAAAGCATCGGGTTTGTCGCGCAGAACCACCTCGCGCAAAGCGACCTGCGGCCCGGCAGCATAGAGCAAGGCCAGTCTTGCGCGCATCGCATAGGGGCATCGGCGAAAAGAATAGAGCAGCGTCGTCATGGAAGCAGTGATATCCACATCCACGCCGTCAGTACAGACGCGCCTGTGGCGATCAGCACGGAACTGGCCGCGACGCGCCGTGCCCGCCCATACATGTTGGCAAAGATATAAGCATTGAAACCGGGTGCCATTGCTGCCGTCAGCACGCCTGAGCGGAAGAGGTCATCGGGGAGAGCAAAGCTGCGGCCGAGCATCCATACAATTGCTGGGTGAATGAGCAATGCGATGATGCAGACCATGAGAATGGTCTTTAAATCGCCTTCGGGCCGATACTGGATCAACACGCCTCCGAGCGCGAACAATGCGGCGGGAAGTGCAGCCCGAACGATGAGCGAGAGCGCGTCGTCCACCACCCCGGGGATCGGCAGGCCGCTGAAATTGACGGCAAACCCCGATACAATACCTAGCACCAGCGGGTTGCGGAACATGGCGACGGCGATGTTGCGCACAAGTGTAAAGCCGGTCTGACCCCGGTTGCGCACGAATTCCATCACCGTGATGCCAAGCCCGTAGCAAAACGGGGAGTGGATCGCGATGATGGCGAAATTACCTGTCAGGGCATCCGGCCCGTAGGCCCGTTCGGTGATCGGCAAGCCCAGCAGGATCGAATTTGAGAACAAACAGCAAAAGCCGATTGCCACGCTGTCCTCCCATTCGCGTTTGAACAACAGGCGTGCGCCGACCATTCCCAACGTGAAAGCGATGGCCGCACCAGTATAGAAGCTGGTCAGAAGACCAAGGTCGAACGACGCGGAAAGATCGAGTTTTGCGATGGACTGGAACAGCAGGCAGGGAATTGCAAAACTTTGTGCAAACCGCATCACGCCATCGATACCCGAGACCGGGAACAGGCCTCGCCAGACTGCGACGTACCCGAAACCGATGACGAGGAAGACAGGAAGAATAACGTCTAGGAGGGTTTGCACTGAGAAATGGGCCTTAGTGAGAGTGGCGTCGGTCGGAGTGGGGGTTTCACACCCCCACGCCCCCGTGGAGTTTATCTGGCAAAATGAAGATCAGGCAGGGAAACTGAGGGTAAGGCCATCATAGGCGGGTTGGATGTGGTCAGGCGTTTCATCAGCGAGGGTTTGATAGTCGAGGTCGTTGTGCATGTTGGTCAACACGGCTGTTCGGGGGGCCATTTGTTCGATCCAGCCAAGGGTTTGGGACAGATGGCTATGCGTCGGGTGCGGGTCCCGACGCAGGGCATCGACGATCCAGCATTCCAGGTTTTCAAGATGCGGCCACGCGGTATCGGGGATGGTTGCGACATCGGGCAGATAGGCCACGTCATTCATGCGAAAGCCAAGCGCGTCGATGCTGCCGTGGTTTACGGTGAACGGGGTGAAGGTCAGGCTGCCGCCCGGGCCGTCGATGGTCACGTCACCCTGGATATGGTTCATTTCCAGAATAGGAGGATAGGAGGACCCGGGTGGTTGGATGAAAACATAGCCGAAGCGGTCTAGCAATGCTTGGCGGGTAGGGGCGTCGGCCCATACTGCCAAGCGCTTGCGCATATTGATGACAATCATGCGCAGGTCATCCAGACCATGGACGTGATCGGCATGGGAATGGGTATAGAGCACCGCGTCGAGCTGGCCGATATTGGCATCTAAAAGTTGGCTGCGCATGTCGGGCGAGGTGTCGATCAGAACCGATGTCGTGCCGGTATCGCTTAGGCGTTGTGCAAGGATCGAGCAGCGTCGGCGGCTGTTTTTTGGGTTGGCTGGATCGCAAGCCCCCCAGTGCCCCCCCAAGCGCGGAACCCCCCCCGAGGAACCGCACCCAAGGATCGTGATCTTCATTCGTGCCATCAAGACATCGCCCGATATGCGGCTGCCTTGGCGAACAACCGGTCGAAATTAGTCTGCGTATGTGCCGCAAAGTCGGCGTAGTCGATGCCAAAGGTTTCGGCACCGAGCCGTGCCGTATGTGCCGTATAGGCCGGTTCGTTGCGTTTGCCGCGATGGGGCGGCGGGGCCAGATAAGGGCTGTCGGTTTCGACCAAGATACGGTCTAGCGGCGCGTTTGCAAAAATATCCCGCAGGTCCTGGCTTTTGGGAAACGCGGTTATACCGGACATGGAAAGGTAAAACCCGAGATCAAGAGCTGCGCGCCCCAGCTTTGCAGAGGATGAAAAGCAGTGCATCACACAAGGAAACGCCCCGTTTGCATGCTCCTGAGTCAGGATTTCAGCCATATCATCATCGGCGTCGCGGGCGTGGATGATTAGGGGCAGGCCGGTATCGCGGGATACTGCGATATGGGTGCGCAGCGATGTTTGCTGGGCCTGCGCCGATTCAGCAGTGTAGTGATAATCCAGCCCGGTTTCACCGATACCGACCATTTTAGGATGATTGGTCAGCGTAAGCAGTTCCTCGTAAGTGGCCATCGGTTCGGCAGCGACGCTCATTGGGTGGGTGCCCGCCGCATAAAACACCGGCGCATAGGCTTCGGAAATGGCGCGTACCGTAGGTTCGTTCGCAAGTTTGGTGCAAATCGTGACCATGCGCGTGACGCCAGCGTCGGAGGCGCGCTTGATGACATCGCTCAAACTCCCTTCGAAGTCGGGAAAGTCTAGGTGACAATGGCTGTCGGTGATCTGAGGTATGTCGCTCATGCCTGTCCTGCCTGTTGATCTACGTGGGCTACCTTGGTGCGGCTTCGCCCATTTTGAAAAGTGTATCTAGGACCAGTGCGGCAGGGTCAAGGTTGACTGCCATCCCGTGCCGTGCCCGGGCGCTGATGCCCTGTGCTGCTTGCGCCCATTCGCGGCCTTGTTCGGGAGTTGGCGAAAGGCGGGACAGGATTGTTTGCTCATTTGGGGCAGCTGAAACTTCGGGGGGGTGCCCCAGAGCGCCGGTGCGGGCAAGGCGTAGCATCAACAGGTCAGTGAGATCAAACAGCAGCGCCAATTTTTCTTCGGCCCCACGCGCCGCAGCGGCTTCTGCCAGTTTAAGGGCACGGGACCGGTCAAGACGGGGTAACGTACCGAGCAGCGCCACTAATTCTGCATAGAGTTGTAGCCCCCCCATTAACGACAGAGACAGCGCAGCGCCAACGGAACCACCTGAAAGTGCTGCCAGTGCCCCCGGATCACCTGTGACATCGACGCCGGATAGGCTAAGGGCCTGCGCCATTTGGTCGGGGTTCAAAGTACCCAGTCGTAAGGTGCGACAGCGCGACCGTATCGTGGGCAGCAACCCCGAAGGGCGGTGGCTGATCAGCAAGATAATCGCCCGTGCCGGAGGCTCTTCCAGCATTTTCAGCAAGGCGTTGGCGGCATTTGGGTTCATCAGGTCAGCGTCATCGATGATAACCACGCGGTGCCCCCCGTCGGCAGCGGACATCTGGAAAAAACCGTTCAGCTTGCGAATGTCATCTACCACGATCTGCTTGCGCAATCGTTTGGTCTTTTCGTCAATTGAACGCGTGACAACCTTTAGGGCACCTTCACCCCCGGCCGCGATACGGCGGGCAACAGGATGTTCGGGATCTATATCAAGGGTGGAAGGAGCGACGGGAGCAAACATGCCAGCGTCATCGGGGGCAGGTGTGGCCAGCAGGAAACGCGCAAGACGCCATGCCAACGTTGCCTTGCCGACACCGCGCGGGCCGGTCAGTAACCAGCCATGGTGTAATTTTCCAGAATTGAAGGCATCCAGAAATGCCGCCTCTGCCGCTTCTTGCCCAATCAGCATCGCGGTGTCGCGCGGGTGTCGCGCCCCGTCTATGCGGTCGGGTTGATACAGGTCGTCAGTCATGGGAACGGTCTAGCAGATTGCCGCGTCAGTGAAAGGGCCGTTGCGATATCGAAACAGGTCATTGCACCAAATAGGCATCGGGATCGGCCAAGGTACGACCCATCTGTGCAAGACGGGTCTGCGTCTGGCTGAAAATATCGGCGGCGACACTGTCAATAGGACCCGACCCGTCGATCACGATAAACCGGTCCGGAAATTCCTGCGCCAGCGACAGGAACCCGGCACGCATGGCAACTTGCAAGTCTTCGCCGAAATCCTCGAACCTCTCTTCGACCGTATTGCGGGCAAGAGCACGGCTAAGACCCTCGGTCGGGTCCATGTCGATCAACACCGTCAAATCAGGTTCGATCCCGATCATCAAACTGTGCAATCGATCCACGCAATCGCGCAGGTCGCCCCGGCTTAATCCCTGATACATCCGGGTGGAATCCGCAAACCTGTCGCATATCACGATCTTGCCGCTTTCCAACGCGGGTTGAATGGTCCGCTCCAAGTGGTCGCGGCGTGCTGCGGTGAACAACAAGATTTCTGTGTGCGCTGACCAGCGTTCTGGATCACCCTGCAAAACCAACGCTCGGATTTCTTCTGCACCCGGTGACCCTCCCGGTTCGCGGGTAAGTATAACGTCATGACCCGCTGCCTCAAGCCGGTCCCTAAGCAGTTTCGTCTGCGTTGATTTGCCTGATCCGTCAATGCCCTCAAAGCTGATGAAGAAACCTTTTCTGCTCACGAAGCGGCCTCGGGCCCTTCGTTCAGACGGGTCAGAAGGTGGCGTGCTGCGGCTTCGAGTTTAACCAGGAAGCCACCGGCGGCAATACTGTCTTTTGCTACTAGCGGGACGCGCACCTCAGGCAGATCACCGCGAGACAAGACAAGTTCACCCACGCGCTGTCCTTTGGTGATGGGCGCGCGCAACGGGCCGGTATAGACGACTTCCGCCGACACATCGCTACCACCCGAGACAGGGACAAGCACCGAAAGGTCGTTCTCCAGCTCCATCCCGACAGTGCCTTGGGCACCAAGCACAACGGGCGCTTCAGCGATTAAAGTACCCTTGTCCCCCATAGACCGCTGAGAGAATTGCCGGAAAGCCCAATTCACGATAGCCTCGGATTCCTGCGCACGCGCTGCGGTGCTGTCTAGCCCGGACAGCACAAATATCACTCGGCGATCGCCTTGTTTGGCAGACCCGACAAGCCCATAACCTGCTTCTTGGGTATGGCCGGTTTTCAATCCGTCTGCCCCGATCCCCAAGCCCAATAACGGGTTGCGATTTGACTTGTTTTGCGGGGCACGACCATCGAACAGGAATTCTTGTTGCGAAAACATTGGATAGTATTGTGGATAATCCGTGATCAGACGCATCGCCAGCAAGCCAAGGTCGCGTACAGACATGCGATGCCCGGCTGCGGGCCAACCGTTTGAGTTTGCAAACGTCGAATTTGTCATGCCCATTTGCTGGGCGCGCTGTGTCATCAATCGGGCGAACCCGGCTTCGGTGCCATCAGGGCTTAGCGCCTCGGCGACCACCACACAGGCATCATTACCAGACAGCACAATGATACCGCGCAGCAGGTCTTCGACCTTCACGCGGTCGGTGGTATCAAGAAACATGGTCGACCCACCATAAGACATCGCATGCTGCGACACTGGCAATTCTTCGGTCAGATCGAGACCGCCATTGCTTTTGCCACGTTCAACTGCCTCGAATGCCATATATAATGTCATAAGTTTCGACATTGAGGCAGGAGGCAAAGGGTCGTCCGCGTTCTTGGTCATCAGAACGGTTCCGGTTGTCTGGTCGATAACGTAAGCCGCTTTCGCCTGAGTCTCGAAGGCATAGGCGGGCACAGATAGCAGGATCGTTGCCAAGAGTGCTGCAAATAGGCGGATCATGGGCAGGTTCCTCTTTAGATCGGGTTAATTGGATACCGCGTAGGCGTCCGAGAATCCCTCGGTTTTGATGGATTTAAGCAATGAATTCAGCTCTGACTTTGTCGCCGCAGGTCCTACCACAACGCGCCAGAATGCCTTACCACTTATTTCGCTGCGCTTGACCGTCGGGACCATGCCCGCGCTACGCATCTGATTGGCGGCACGGTTGGCATTGGCTTCGATACTGAAAATACCAATCTGCACGTAAGGCTTAGCCAACGTCGAAGCCGATTTTGGTGTCGGCGGTTTTGTTGCGGCGGCTTTCGGTGCCGTCGGGGCCTTTATGGCTACGTCACCAGCTGTAGGTTCGGCATCAGGTATCGTCGCGGGCGACGCGACAACAGGGTCCAGCGTAGTTTCGGTCACTGCTGCGGGTGCCTCGATGGTCGCTTCGGGTGCAGAATCCTGAACAGGTGCGTCCACCTCTTCGCGGCGCAGAGCTGTTACATTCAACGGCGCAGGTGCCCCAGCAAGAATGTTTAGCGCCGCAGCGGCGTCGGACGAAATTTGCAATTTGGGGCCAGGCAAATCACGTTCGCGGCGGAACAGAGCACCAATAACAAACTTGCCATTTGCTTCGTTACGGATAATCACCCTTTCAGGGTCCGTGACATCAGGGTGCGCAACCCAAACGCCACCTAGGCTGGGTCGTCCGTCCCATAACCCCTTGTCGGTCACCGAAAATACATCTGGCGCTTCGACGTCGCGTTCGACCAGTTTGGTCGATTCCGTCTGGCCGGACGCGGAATTTCCCTGTCCAAGCCCCATCGGTCCGATGCCCTCGCACGCCACGAGCACTGTCATCGCAACCAATATGCCTATGGTCCGGCTGGTGTGGGGAAGGGGAAGCGTTAGCCTGTTCATCATCCGTCGTCCTTGCCTGCAAGCCCGGCGTTTCCACCAAGAGCTTCGCGCCGATTATACGGCATGTTTATTGCCCCATTGGCGGGGTCTTGCCTGCACAGTAACGCGGGCAGGCTGCAGTGAAAAGACCAGCCCGTCATGATAGGCAAATTTCCCCATTCGACTTTGTTGGCCGCATATGATTTCCATGTTTGCAGAATCGCTAAGACCGCTCTATGCGGTCCGTGCTGCGGAGGAGTGGCAGAGTGGTCGAATGCACTGGTCTTGAAAACCAGCGTGCGTGAGAGCGTACCGTGGGTTCGAATCCCACCTCCTCCGCCACCATACATGTTTATTGGATTTCAATGGGTCGCTTTGAGCGGCCTTTTTTATGTTTTCATCGGCGTGATGTGACTTCACGATTGCCTTGAGTTTCTTTCGATAGTGTCTAAATTATTTCCTTAAGTGGTATGGAATGTGGTATTTTGTAGATGGCCCTATCTGGAAAATTGACGAAGAATCTGGTCGAGGACCTCGGCACTGGGCGGCATGGCGACGGGAATGGGCTTTATCTGGTGGTCGAACCCTCAGGTGCGCGACGTTAGATCGTTCGAGTGATCGTGAAGGGTCAGAAGAATAAAAAGGGCGCGCCCTTGCGCACTGACTTCGGCCTAGGCGGCGCTGATATCGTCACGATCAACCAGGCGCGTGAGCGGGCGCTCGAATATCGCCGCATGGCCAAACAAGGTTTGAACCCACGTTTCAACGCCGCTCGCGATATCCCAACGTTCGAAGAGGTCGCTCAACAGGTGCATATCAACCGGATGCCGACCTGGAAGAACGCAAAGCATGGGCAGCAGTGGATAAACACGCTACGCGACTATGCTTTTCCCAAGATCGGGCGGATGCCGATTGATAGCATCGACCAGCCTGAAGTGACGATGTGCATAGCGCCGATTTGGACAGAAAAACACGAAACGGCAAAGCCTTTAGCACAACGAATAAAGGTAGTGCTGGACGTGGCGCGATCGAAAGGGTTTCGGTCGGGGGAGAACCCTGTAACCCTGGTCAAAGAGGCTCAGATTTTGCCCAAGGTGAAGGTAAAGGTAAAACACCACAAAGCGATGGCGTGGCAGGAAGTGCCCGCCTTTTATGCTGATTTGGCAAGCCGCAATGCCATGGCTGCGAATGCGCTGCGATTTACCTGCCTGACGGTCTCCGAGAAACCCAGGGTGATTCAACGGTACACCTTTCAGCGCAGGGCGAAACCCTAAATGCCGGACATTTCAGGGGAGCAGGTGACCGTGTATGATCGCCACCATGATCCATTTCGAATCTCACTTCCCCCTCAAGAATACCCGAACCCATGAGGTGTGCGGGGCCTCTGCGCATGCCTTTGCATTCGCGTTGGCGGGACAGCTTTGTAGTGCGAATGGCAGAACTGCGCTGTGGGTACGCGAGGCATGGG
>LAZR01000936.1_pt1 | contig 19852 bp, 22 predicted proteins | sample 329461 | NCBI WGS metagenome assembly LAZR01 (sample SAMN03002196, study PRJNA259156) | marine sediment metagenome | biome: sea floor; feature: Hydrothermal impacted sediments; material: marine sediment; isolation source: Loki non-amplified sample from Loki's castle hydrothermal vent sediment ...
TTTAGAAAAATAGCCCAGAAGATTAAACCTAAAGGAAGAGTAATCGCGTAGTAAAACTAATAGTAGGGGCGAGACCCCAAACAGAAACCATTAATTTGCTTACCTGTTAGGAGACATGAAATGATCGATAAGTTAAAAGAAGCTATGCAAAATGTAGACGGTGGCGCTGGTACTGAGGATGATGATAAACAAACTATTGTTGACGCCGCCGCCGGAATCAAAACTGAACAGGATCTTGAGAAATCCGTTCAGGATAAACTGGATAGCCTCGGATTAAATCCAGAGTCGGACGACAATATTGATGAGGACGACGACGACAAAACGGATGACAGCAAAACGGATGATGAAGTAGAAGATGAGGGGGGTGGTAAAGCAGATGATGAGGATGCCGAAGTAGAAGACGGTAAGAATACAGATAAAACCACGAGCGAAGACGAGAAGAAGACCGACGATGAGCCGCTCACTCTTCCCGCCCAGTTGATGCAAACTGCTGTTCGCCTTGGTATGTCTGAAAAGGAAGTGAAGGATAACTTCGATAAAAACCCAGAGTTTATGATATCTGCTTTGGGTGAATTGCATAAAGGGGAGAACGGACTCTCGGCTCGGTATGCCCAGATGGGACGTGCAATTCAACAGAAGCAAACTACCACACAGAAGAACACCAGCGATGACAGTGAGAACTCCCCAGAATCATTTGTGGACATCAAGAAATTGAAGGCCCAATATGAGGACGGTGACGAAGAAATGCTACTGATTGACAAGGTTATTAAACCTTTAAATGATGCACTTGGGAAATTATCGAAACAGGTTAATTCACAAGTCCAACCAAACAGTCAGCCCGCATACAGTCAACAGGATGACCGTGCAATACATTCTGAAATCAATAACTTCTTCGCGAATGACAGCTTGAAACAGTTTCAGGAGTATTATGGTACAGTAAAACCGGGGGATGATCCCCGTGTTGTATTGACCGGAGCACAATACAAACATCGCGATGAAGTATGTCAAGAAGGTAATTTGATTCGTACGGGTGCCGATTTTGCCGGAGAAAAACTTTCGGTTACCGATGTATTAAATCGGGCACACTTACAACTTACCGAGCCAATGCGGGCAGAAATGATTCGAGAGAGTCTATCTGCGAAAATTAAAAAGCGTGGAAAAGGTATCTCTATAAAAGCCGGGACTAAACAGGGTACAAAGAAGTCTTCGGAGGAAACCCCAGAGAAACAGCTTGAGCATGATACCGCGAAACGCCTAAAAGCCATAAAATGGTAAGACTTTCAGGAGAAAAAAAATGGGAGTTAGAAATTCAGATTTAGCTGATTTGATCGAGACCACTCTCGCCGATCTGCCTAAACAGCAGTTCGAAGTTATGTGGGATCATCCTCAGTATGAGTTCTGTCGTATATATCAGAACGAAAGGATAGAGATCGATGGTGGAACCTCTATCAAACGTAAAGTAATGCTCGACCCTGCCGGTGGTGCTCATTATCGGCGTCTGTTTGATACAGATGAGCCGGATGTCGAGGACGTTATGAAGGGTATTGACGTTCCATGGACTCAGATTTCGGCAGACTACTCGTGGGATAAGGTAGAGATCCTGCGTAATAGGAATAGTGCGAAGGGTTTCATCAATTTGATGAAGACCAGACGTGTTGCGAAACTCTGGGGTCTTGCGGATCTTATCGAGGAACGTGCATGGAAGACGCCTACGAGTGCGACGGATGATTTGTATCCGTATGGTGTACCGTACTATATCTCTTTCTACGAAGCGGATAGTACCATAAACACCTCGGATGGTTTTAACGGTGAGTTTGTTAAGTTTCAGGATGGAACTTACAGTGCAACAGTAGCGGGCCTCAGTGCAACCACTTATGATAAGTGGAGAAACTACTGTGCGGTATATACCGCGATAGACAATGCGATGTTGAAGAAATTCCGCAAAGCATTTCTGTTGACCAAATTCAAGGCCCCATTGTTTATCAACGATCCTGCCAACACGAGGAATGCGGCTAAACGTATTTATGTTGATGCCGATAACGCTGTTGAGTTGCAGGATTTGGCCGATCAGCGTGACGATAAGCATACTGGTGGTGAGTTAATGGGTAACATCCGGGCTGATGACTCTGGTGTTGTTTATATTAACCGTCTTCCAGTTGTTTATATTCCTGAATTGGTAGGGGCTACGGCCACTCCAATATACTGTGTGGACTTTGAGAAGTTCATTCCGGTTGTTCAGGATGGGTACTGGATGGTTGAAGGTGAGCCGATGGTTGATCGTGGACAGCATACTACGTTCACAGTCTTCCTTGATGGTTCTCATCAGAACCTTTGTATCAACAGGCGAAGAGCAGGATTCGTTCTGCATAAGTCTGCGTAAGTAAAATTAGAATTTAACTTTTTATTGGAGAAATAAAATGGCAAAAGGAAAAGCAACTGTCCGCCAACTCCACAGTTCGGGTTTGATAGGTCATAATGATGCCCCTGATTGGGAGTTTCTCTACGAGACTTCTGTAATCACAGATCCAAGGTTCGTTGTCGGTGACAGAGTTGTAACTCCAGACGGTCGTGTATATCGTTACGCGAAAGCGACTAATATCTTATCAAGCTGTAAGTTTGGCGTGAAGTTTTATGGTCAAATTGGTGACGGAGTAGCAACACAAGTTGCCGCTTCTGCCGCTTTAGGCGATAAGGAAATTAAGATCGCGGCCTCCGGTGTTGCTAAAGATGAGTATCGTGGCGGGTATTTTATGGCCCATGTTACCATTCAACAGTTCCGCGGTATCATCGGTAACACGGCTACTGACGGCGATGGAAAAATCATAGTCTATCTCGATGCGGCTTTGACAAATGCACTTGTAGCTTCTTCTAGCTACTGCGAACTCTTACAGAGTCCATATGCAAATGTTAGACTAACTGCGGGACCAAGTGGTGGATTGTCCGGGAACGATTATTCCTCAGTAGCAGGAATTCCGAACATAATTACCACCGTGGCCGATCAGTTTGTATGGCTACAGACGTGGGGACCAATTTGGATTAATCCTCATGGTTCCAGTCTACAGGATGCCGGTATAACTGGTAGTGAGCGTCAGTTAGTGTTTGACTGTGAAGGTTCTGTCACCCTCGAAGATGATGCGATTCATGGACCTTGTGCTGGTGGCGAGGATATGCAATACGCGGGATTTATTATCGATAGGAGTGCCGCGAGTACTTCTGGCCCGCCTTTAGTTATGTTGCAGATCAGTGTCTAAGTAAAGATGTTATTGGGTGGGTGATTAAGTTCGCCCGCCCATAATTTAGGGAGTAGACGTTAAGTGCGAATACGTTGCCGTAGAAAGAAAATAAGTGCTTTGGATAAATACAGTGGCCGCGGTATCGAAGATGAGGGTGGCTGTGGTGGATGTGGTAATGCGGCATTGCCCTCCGAAGATTACGTAACAAGGAAACTGAGAGAGAAAAAAGAAAGGGGGCAGTAATGTCCGAGGAAGAAAGAAACGAAGAACAAGAGATCGTTGAAGACCAAGACGGTGATACTGAGGAAATAGCCGAAGAGGTCGAAGAGGCCGAGGAAGTACCGGAGGATTATGTTACAAGGAAGTTAAGAGAGAAAGAAGAACGAGAAAACGAATAACTCTATTTAGGGGGTACGATCCATGTTGGATAAAAAAGTAGAAGCGGCTGTAAATGTGGTTGATAAAATATGTTCCGAGTTTCATGGTACGCGGCAAGACCATCAAATGATACAGGAGGCGATACAAATTATCGTGGCCGCGTTGGAACCACCTGAGAATAAGAAGGCCAAGAAGAAGCGAAAAAGTATTTAAGGGGATTTTAATGGAGCCCACCAGTGCCCTAGTATTTGAAGAAGTTCTAACCGAAATGGCTGAACTTGTTGGAATCGCTAACTATGATTCTTCTACAGGTATTTCGATTCACCCGAACGACAAGGGCGATATTGATAAACTCAAACGTGCCGCAAATAATGGTATGCGTCGGTTTATTTCTGATGCCCCTCCGGGGGGTTGGAACTGGATGAAACGCATTATGATGATTAATCTGAGGATAAGTTCGAGTGGTACGGCAGATAGTGGTTCAGCAACAACTCTTGTGGATGGTGAATTAGCTGACACTTATGCAGATGATTACTACAACGGTTTTATCCTTGAGGTTGATGGTGGCACTGGAATTGGTGAGAATGCTCTCGTTACAGATTACACAGGAAATAGTGGTACGTTTACGTTTGCCGCGTTATCTGGTGGAAGTACGCCTGACACTACGACTACATATAGGATAGGTAATCGGTATGCGTTGGACCAGACTTTTGGCGGTCAAGTTGACGGTGATATTACATACCTTCGGAGTTCTGGTGTCGGTCCGATTGAGTGGGTGAACGAGTTGAGTCTACGTGAGTTACGCCAGTTTGCTGGTTCTAGTGGGGGTAATCCTTTCTACGCGGCAACACGACCTTATGGAACTCGTAGGCACGAGATAATTTTCTATCCCGATCCTACGGCGGCGAAAGTTGTTACATTTCCGTACACTTATTTTTTCGATAAGTTGAATATTTTAACAGGAGTAGTGGACTCTGTAACTGGAAGTGCTCCCGCGTTGATAGTTGACGCTGATCGAAATGAACCCAACGATTATTTTAATACTGATTGGTTGGTCGAGGTAACTAGTGGAACAGGTAAAAACAGTTATGGTATTGTCACTGATTTTGTAAAATCATCCGGTACAATTACGGTTGCCGGGTGGTTAGATATCGACGGTACCAGTGTTGGTACTGATCCTGTGGCTAATGATACTTATCGATTACTTCCAGTTAGTAATCTTCAACCCGCTGGATTCGCATTTGATGATATAGTTCGACTGGTGATGAAGGCGGCATGTGAAGCTGAGTTTGAGGATATTTCAGGCGATTGGGAGAATAAATATAATCGAGCATTAACTAATGCTTATAGAATCGATGCTCGATTGGCCCCACGCACAGTGGGTAATTTTGGTGGGGAACAAAGATTTCCCGCTATGAGTTTACTTCGAAGACGGTACTACCAATATGGGACCTCGTGGCCCCGTGATGGTAGTGGTTTAGTGGATACTTATTAATTAAGGCTTGAAATGAAAGGGTAAGAAAATGGGTGGAAGAAGTCATGCACATGCTTTTGACCATAGTAGGATGATCGGGGGACCAGCGGCGGCTGATGGAGTGATTCAAGTTACGTGGAAGACTGAGGATGGAATTTTTTCGGCCTATGGAACTACTGCGGTTGGATCTATCACGGATACAGATACATATGCTCCCGGATGTCAGTATACTGACGTTAATCTCGCCAGAGTGTATGTCAATGAACAGACTGATATAACCTCGGCCCCATCGTGGGTTATTTTAGGGTCACATACGTCATAATCCGGAGGTAATGTGGCTAATTTCCGATTAACTTTCCCTGTTAAGGGGATTAATAAAAGTCGTGTACCGGAAGATCAACCGGAAATGACTTCCCCGGATATGAATAATGTCCGTGCATTTGATGTGCTGGATGAACGTATTCGGGGGGGTCAGCGTCCGGGAATGAAGAAACGATATAGTGAGTGGGTAACAAATGTAGCGTCGGGGACTGGCCCGATTGTGGGTATGTGTGAAGTTTCCATAACGGAGTTATAATATGGCTATTCTTACTTCCTATGATGATCCTGATAATGGTGTCGCGGGGTATATAACCCACGGGGCTATAGATGGGGCCTCTACTAGTGTAGTTGCTCAAGGTTTTAAAATTTCGGGGACTAACGATCTTGAGACGGTACAGGTACGTTTATATAAATTTGATGGTGCCCCGGGTACATTAACTTGCGAGATTCGTAATGTTGATGGTGGTGGTCCCGGGGAAACTGTTTATGCCACCGCAACCTATAACGGAAATCTGATTACAGCGACTACTCCCCCCGGCGAATTAGTCACATTTACGTTTGCCGCCCCCTATTATACGTTAATCGGCGGCACTCAATATTGTTGGGTGGTGTGGGCTGAAAGCGGGGACAGTGAAAATACAGTGAAAACGGTACGTATAGGTTCCTCTCAATATGCTGACGGTATCGCCTACAATGATGCACAGGGTGGGGCTAGTTGGAATCAACGTACCGCAGAAGAATTTATGTTCACCGTTGGCGGAACAGCTTCCACGGTAAGTCCCCCCACAACGGATCGATCCTTTAATAAGAAATTAGTCGTTGTGGGAAGCGACACAGTATTCTATGAGAGTGCGAGTGCCCTCACTGAATTGACCGCCGCACGAGACGGTATTGACTGCACCAATCTTTTACAGATTACCCCGGCATACCAGAAAGTGTTTATAGCGAATGAGACTAATTTAAAAGTCGCCGATTTTGGGAATGTAAAGATTACGACGGCTAACCTCGGATCAAATCCTCCGGATAAAGGGACTCTCTTAACTGGAGGTACTTCTGGGGCGAAAATGGTAGTTGATTATATAACGACGTTATCTAGTGCCTGTGTACTTTACGGGCAACGTATAACTGCTGCCACCTTTACCGCTGAAACTGTGACGGGTACGGATGATGATGGCAACGCCATATCTTTTACGGGGACTGCGGAGGTTGCCAGACCCCATTGGTATGATTGGACCGTGTATGGTGGAGACTCTTCTTATGGAGCGATGCCGAATTTCGCGTCGTTGATTTGCTTATATCGTGGTCGGGTCGTAATATCCGGGAATAAAGAATATTCATTTCAATGGTATATGGCCCGACAAAATCATCCGTTCGATTTTAATTATGCTAAAAATGATGCCCAGACTGCTGTAGCTGGAAGTAATGCCGATGCTGGTGAACTCGGAGATATTGTAACTGCACTTATACCTTTCAAAGATGATTATTTAGTATTTGGTTGCGGGAGTCAGATATGGTATATGGCAGGAGATCCCGCCGCAGGTGGTTCATTGAATGAACTCGATTTAACTACTGGTATTTACGGGCCTCAAGCATGGTGTTTTGATAACGCTGAGAACTTATATTTCTGGGGAACGAACGGCGTATATAAAACAACAATCCCCGGTGTACCGATAAATATCTCCCGGGCCCATTTGCCTAATCTAGTGAAAGATGAGGCGGTAGATTCTTCGACTCATCGTATTACATTAGAATATGATCCCCGGCGGAATGGGATTTTAATCGCGATTACGAAATTCTCTGACAATACACATTCTAATTATTTCTATGATCTTTTAACCCAAGGATTTTTTCCAGAGTCTTCCCATGCTAATTGTGCAGTATACTCGCAATTATTCTATCAAGGGGATGCTCCGGATTATAGGCGGCTATTAGTAGGTTGTTCAGACGGATATATAAGGTACTACGACGAAGATACAAAATCAGACGTTTTAGCCGATGATACCGCAAATGCTATTAATGCGTATTGCACTTGGGGGCCGTTGAAGTTGGCCCAGAACGATGACTATTATGGATTACTTACATCACTTGAAGTTATTACTGCGGGCGGGGCATCTGGGGGGAGTCAGTCTGATTCAAGTGATGTTAGTTTCAATCTATTCGTTGCCGATACCGCAGAAGAGATTCTGGAGAAATTATCAGCGAATACAGACTATCGTGTGACAGGTGTAATTACTGCACCCGGTCGCCCGAAGGGGTCTAAAATAAAGAGGCGACTTCGGGGTATGTTTCTCGGAATACGTTTATGGAATAGTACAGCGGCTCAGACTTGGGCTGTTAATAAAATAATTGGGACCATTAAAAAAAGTGGGAGATTTAGATAATGCCAGATCAAATAGACATTGGGAAATATTTATCTAGTTTATACGGCGATTATTCTCAAAGCCGAGGGCGAAAAGAAACGATGTTCGGTGAGGGGATATCTGCCTTACAAAGTTACGCCGATATATTTAAACCCGGTGGGACTTATGGGGCTGGTACTGAGGCCGCGATAAATCGGGCGGGTACTAAGGCTGTTGCTTCTGGTTACCAGAATCTTGTGAGTGCTGGTCTCTCGAATACAACAGTACCGGGGGGTTTACAAGCTACGTTCGAGGAAGAGGTTGGTATACCCGCACGATTACGGAGTGAGGATAGACGTATGGAACTGTTAGGTGGGGCAACTTCTCAATTAGCGAGTGCCTATACTAACTATAATCCGTTATCTCCCTCGGCGGGAGATATTGCACACCTCGCAACGGGTGGATTTTCCGGAATACAAACTGGACGTATCGCTGATATGAATGCACAATTAGCCGCCAATGCACAGAACCCATATCCATTTGGGCGTTTCGAAGATCAGTTTGGTAGTTCTGGTGGGGGAGGTACTTCCGGTGGTGGGGGTGGTACAGCACCCACGACATCACAGCATCTTGGTGCCGGTGGGTTTTCAAATCCTTATGGTGGAGGTTCCGGGGATGGGGGTTTCGCCGGAGGAGAGTTACCAGTAATGGTTGGGGGACAGCGGGTAGATCCGGGTACAGACACGGCATATTCCGGTGGGATGAGTCAACAAGAATATAAGGCGGCGAACCCAACAGGATACGCAGAGTGGTGGGATCAGATGCAGAGAGCATCTGCATTTGGCCGTCCAATACCACCGAAACCTTGGGAGACAGGTGGGGACGTTTTTGCACCATCGACAGCTATTGATGACCCCTTTGCTGATTATGCGAGTCGTATAAGTGGTGTTTCAGCATATATTTAATAGGAGTTTCTAATGGGCCGAGGTCGGGTAGCACCTCCGATTAAAGATGGAGACTGGACAAGTGTACGACAGGCAATTAATCGTCTAAGTGCTATTACACTTGGCTCGGAGGCTGAACCCACGTTTGCTGGATTAACTCTATCCGGTATGACAGTGGGTTCTGTTTTATTTGCTGGAGCAAGTGGCGTAGTATCACAAGACAATTCTAGTTTATTTTGGGATGACACAAATAATAGACTTGGTATTGGGGTAAATACTCCAGCATATAAATTAGATGTTACTAGTGGAACAGATAATATAGTAGCAAATTTTGAATCAACAGATGCTGAGGCTTTCATTACTTTCCATGATAATACTACAGTAACAAACAGAACTGCAATAGGGGCAATTGGAACAAGAATGGGTATTTTTGCAGGTGGTTCTGAAAGAATAAGTATATTGACCGGGGGAAATGTAGGAATTGGGACAACTACACCATTATCTAAACTTTCAATAAACGGCGGATTACATGTTGGCGGAGATAGTGATGCTGGAGATAATAATTTATTAGTTGACGGTACAATTGGCTCAGGTGTTCATACGATAACGCCGGGGACTGATGTTACAGGACTTATAATAAACAACGAGCACAACTCGACAAATCCACATATTTTATTAAACAATGATACAACAAGTGCAAAAATATTTTTAACAGATGCTGACCACCTTACATTATTATCTACCTCTGGTAATATTAGACTTCAAGCAACTATGGGTGTGATAGATATACGTGGTGGAAGGAACTTAGAATTCTCAAGTGGTGGAAATATTGGTAACGGTGGCGGTGCTGGCACTGATCCTGCAAATATTTGGGCCACAACCAACATCACAGCAGGTGACAATGTTATCACATCTGGTGGTGGTGCAGGAAGCCCAAGTTATACGTTTAAAAACGGCGGTACTTCCGGGATGTGGTTCACTATTGGACCACCCGCGGCATTAAACTTTTCGGTAAACGGGACGTTAAAAGGTGGCTTTCAGACTACCGGATTAGTTATGAATACTGGCTCTATAACTGATACAACAGGAGCGATCAGTTTTGGTAATGAAAACCTCACTACTACTGGCCTTGTTGATATGGGTTCTGCGGTAATAGGCGATGGAACAAATGAAGTGCAAGTATCTGGAACTGGTGATCTGGTTTTTGTAGGTACGGCGGGTTTACCTTTTGGTGAGGCTCACCAAACAGATGGTCTTACGTTTAATGTAACAATGACCACTGTAAATGTTTGGGCCGAAGTAGATGCCGCAACAACTAACATCAATGCAGTGGACCTAAACCTTGTCACCTTTCCGGGCGATCATTATTTATTACTTACAGAAGAAGGAAAGTATTTTATAACTTACAGCTTTACAGCCGAGATAGATAGTGTTGCAGGGGGGGATCAGCATGTAGAATCCGGGATTATGGTTAATGGGTCGATACAAACAGATAGGGGACTAGGACACGAACAATACGCGGCAATAAATAAAGAGAGGAATTTACAAGGCCATACTATTATAGATGTACCAACAAACGGACAAGTAAGTTTGGCCATAAAAAATACGACATCCGGCGGCAAGGTTTTAACAATAGATCATCTCAATATAACTGTAGTACAGCACGGAGGTACCTAATGGGTGTAATACTCACATTAAGAGAAATACCAACTGCAAAGGTGGCTGATGCACTGGCGGGGATATTACGAGAACATCCGGTACCTTTGATACCAGACCCCGATAGTACAGAGGAAACACCATTGCCATATATACCTAAGTATACGGGCAAGGTGTGGGCGGAGAAACTCGCGGAAGATTACCTGAATAGAGAACGCAAGTCCGGTAATATAAAACTGCGTACTGATGCGATAATAGATATTGATATGTTTGAGTAGGAGGCTGATATGCCGGGAAGACAATTTAATCGGTTACCTGCTAGCGGGCCGATGGCTCAACAGGCAGAACAGGAATATAAAGCCGCGAAGAGAGCCGCGGGGGAAGAATACGAGATTGAAGCACGAGCGTTAGGTCAACAAGTTCTTACTGATGCTCAATATCAGAATAAGATGGCTCAACTTCAAGGGAAACATTCCTTGAAGGCACTTCAAATGGATCGGAATTGGGATCAACAAATGACTCAGATCAATGAGTATGAAAAACTCGGTGCCGCAGGAACGATATCTCCCGAACAGGCGGATCAAGCACAGTATGGGATTTCCGGTTATCGAGTTCCCTCACAAAAACAGCCAAATTACCAGAATGAACATAGGAATCTTATCCAAGAGCGTAATCGACTCACAGATATGCTTATAAATAATTGGGCTAAAAAATGGGGGAAATGGCGGAGTATCGAGGAAATAAATAAAGACGGTAAGATTACAAAATGGGGTGATAAGGCGACACCGGAGGAACTACAGCAGATCGAAACCATACAGAATATGATAGGTCAATTCGATGCTTATGAGTTTGAACTTTTAAATAAGTTAGATCCCCAGCAACGTAAAGTTAATCAACTATCGCGGGCGATGTCGATGGGCCCCCGTACACAAGCGACTCCTGGTGTTGGTGGGAAACGCCCTCGTATACTATTGGGGACTGGTACTCCAGAAGATCCACTCCGGGGGTATGCCGACGCCCCAGAACCGGAACGGTTTGAGACCCCGGGTTTCAAGATGACTCGGGAGAAAGCGATTACACGAGCACGGGAACAGCTTGGTACGGGGGCTGACCGTGAACGAATTATAACCCTCGCGAAACAAATATATGGGGCTAAATAATGGACGAGTTAGAATTTATATCGACAGATGAACTTATAGGGGAGTTATCGAGTAGGCATACAGAGTTAATAGTAATTCGCAACAAAGAAAAAAGTAAAGGTGCTAATAAAGTTTTTGTAAAAACTCCGTTCGGTCCTTTGGCGAAACGAAAAAAAGGTTTTGATTTAGTTGAAGCTATAGAAATGTTAGATGCTACGCAAAAGCAATTAGTTATAGAATATTTAGAGGATTAAACAATGCCATTAGATGAATGGGATCAGGCTTATAATACAGTGAATACTCCGGCACCTGTGGAGACGACATCCGTGGAGACCGCACCTAAACAGGATGAGTGGGATAAGGCATATATCGATGTGATCGCCCCGGAGAGTGGTTTGGTTAAAACTATTACGGATCTACCAGAACAGTTCGAGGGAGATATAGCACAGGGTTTTATGAACGCCGCAGAGGGATTATTGCGGATACCCTCGTTGGTTATGGGTCAGGCAAAAAATGCCGCTGTGAAATTCAATGATATGCAAATGCTCGCCGCGGAGGGTGTACCAGAGGAACAGCGAAGGTTACGGCAAAAACATGCTCGCTCAGAGAAAGCCTTTGATAATTTAATTAGTGGCCTTTCAGAAACCGCTGACTGGCATCACACACTACAAAAAAGCATTATTAGGAATCATCCTGAATGGGAATCTGAACCTCCAGAGGGTATAAAAGATCTGCTCCTCAGACCTGATAAATTAGCCCATTCTCTACTGAGGTCTACACCGGTTCTTCTAACCGCAGGTTTCTTAACTGCCGCAGGACAACCGCATGTGGCGACTGCTTTAATGTTCGGGGTGGAAAGTAATGAAGCCTATCACGAGGCAATTCAATATGGAGAATCAAAAGAAACCGCCAACGATGCGGCTGTGGTATATGGTATAGTGGCCGCGGCTCTCGAACAGATGCAATTGAAGGGTATAATGAAAGTCGGTAAGGGGGCGTATAAATCTATACTTAATCGGGCCACTCAGAAAGTAGTTAAGGGCGGTGCAAAGAGTGTTACTAAAGCCATTGCCATTACTGCCTTAAAAGAAGCCGTCGAAGAAATGGCTCAAGGTCAATGGGGCGAGATAACTGCCAAGGCGATTTATGGTAAAAAACAAAAAGGCGGTGTAATAGGTTGGGTTGATCGTCGGGCACAGGAAGCCTATGTTGGATTTATGATGGGTATTATTCCGGGTGGAGGCGGTGCCGCCGCTGGAAAAATTATGGGTGGTCGGGCCTCACAACAGAATAAAGAGTTCTTACCCCCGGAGGTTGACGCGGCTTTACAATCGGATGCGGCTCGGAGTAGTTCAGAATTAACTGAACGTGTACTGGATGAATCAATTGAACGTGGATTAATCTCCCCCACAGAAAAATTACGGTACCAAACTAATCTCACTCCCAAACAAATAAAACAGGTTCTGAAACTCCCAGAAACAGAACAAAAAGATGCTGTGGGGGTTTTCGAGCGAGATAATATAATCCGTGCAGAGCAGGAAGTCCAACAGACTGAGGCTTTTAAGAATATTGGTGAAGAGGTTGATATTAAAATAAAAGAGGGGGGTGCACGTAGGGGTGAGAAAGTCTCTCCGGGCATACCGCCAGTAACCGTGGAAGATTTAATTAGGCGGGGACAACCGGATGCTCTCGAAGAAGCCCAGACCCCGGAAGACAAGCCTAGTCCCCCCGGGGAACCTCCGTATACTCTAGTCGAGACCCAACACGGTTTAGAGGTTCAAGACAAACAAACCGGACGTATAATTGAGCATTTCTATAATGATGATATGAACTCCGATAAAAAAGCCGTCAAGCGTCTCAAAGAAATGAACTCCGATCCTGAACAAGCGGTGAAGTATGATAAATCGACGAACGGACAGAAAGCCCGAATCTCTATATTGGGGAAGCGTCTTGGGTTAATAGATAAAAAAGGAAAACCCGGACCAGCTTTTCGTCGATTTATGAAAGACGTATCTGGAAAAACTTCTCGTAAGGCTTTGACGTGGGGGGAGGCCCAGAAAGTAATCACCGCGATGGAGAAGCATCAACCGACATTCCGTGTGAAGGATAAGGTTACCCCCACTGGTTCTGATATAGTAGGAGAAGTAATTCAGATAAATAAAAAACGGGGTTTGGCGACGGTTCAGTTTAAAGATAAGGTGACCGGTGATACTAATTCTCGTATCTTTAACATGCAGGAATTGGCGTTTCTCGGTGAGGTTCAAGTGGCGACCGAGGAAATGATCGAAACAATTCGTGAATCGCAGAAAATTCAAACCCCCGAAGAACGAATATTTGGGCAGAAAGAAAATCGTCTGCTTAAAAAACATTGGCAGAATGTGAAACGGTACGTGACTGGGTGGCATCATAGTTTAATAAGAGTAAATCGTATGATGGAATGGTTAGATGGTCACGAGAAAGGGCCGAATTGGAACCGTATATTTCGACCCATGTACCAAGCATCATTAGAGGCCGAGGACGCCATTAACCAGCGTTTTGGGGATATCCAAAAGTTTATGCTGGACACCTTTGGATCAGAAGGAACTAAAGGGTTATTCTCTGGGGAGAGGACCCCGGTTAATGACCCAAAATATAGGGATAAAATCTCCCTGTCTCCGGCAGAACGCATGGGTTATTATGTTCTATCAAAAAATGAGGATGGGTTACGACGACTTAAACGTGGTAACCTCGGATCTTTCGGAAATAGGGAGGCGGCACTAAAAGCAATATTGGATTCGGTGTCCGAACAAGAGCAAGCTATGGGTGATTGGGCACTCGAACAATTAAAAGCACAATACCCCCGGGCTAATCAAGCCGCCATTTTCGCATTAGGGCGAGAATTAACTCCCGCGGATAATTATTTCCCGATGTATGCTCCTGCCGAGACTAAAGATTTGGAACAGCAATTCGATTTTTTGACGGCATTAGAAGAGAAAGTGGGTATCCCTAAAACTTCGATGGAGATCTCCGAAACACAAGAGCGTGTAAAAACGTCTACCGGCCCAGTCGAGACTGATTTCTTCCGATCATATTTCCACAATTTTACTCGTGTCGAACAGTTTATTCACATGGCCCCCGCGATAAACGAGGTTCAAAATCTTCTGAATAACAAAGAGTATCGTCACATCCTCAATAAAGCCACTAATGGATATGGCGTGAAAATTATCCATAAGTGGATGAAGGACACCACAAAGGGTCAATCGACGGAGATTAATAACTGGATGGGGAAAACACTTATGGGTCTCCGGACTAACGGTATGATCTATGCGATTGGATTTAACATCCCGTCTGTGATGCGACAACCCCTTTCATTAGGGAATGCGATGGCGATTGATCCTTTGATGATGAAATATGTCCCGATAAACTGGGCGAAGAATAAACAGAGTTGGGGTAATTATCAAGCGATGGACAACGAAGTTATGGGTAAATCTATTATGATGAGAAATCGTAATTTTGATCGTGTTCAGTCTACTCTCAACAATCTTTCGGCCAGAGAGAAACATATTCTAGGGAAAAAGACCTACTCCCAAAAAGCGATATCTTGGATAAAATGGACAGATCGACACACAACCGTTCTTGTATGGAAGTCCTTATATGATGTTGCCTTAGAGCGTAACTTGAATGAAGAACAAGCTATCGCTTTCGCGGATGATGGAGTTAGTAAAACACAACCAATGGGTAATGCCCGGGATCTTCCGGACTTTTTCCGAGGGGGGGCCTTGGAAAAATTACTCTCGACATTCCAAAACCAAGTGAATAATAATTATAATTTCTGGACCCATGATATAATCGGTGAACTAAAGGCCGGGAAGACAAGTAAAAAAGTCGCGGCGTATCGTGTTATGTTCTCGTATGTTATACCCGCATTGTTGTTTGGCATGATCGGACGTGGGGGACCCCCGGAGGATTGGGGTGATGCAGTAGAGGATTTAGCGTTATACCCGCTCGGGTCTTTATTTTTGGTGGGGCGGATAATCTATAATGCTTCACGGGGGTTTGCTGGGGGTGGTACATCGGTGGCTGGAATTGGTATTGGTGAATTGGAGAAGACCATAGCGGCTGGGTTCCGGGGAGATATAGGTAAAGTAGTTAAACACGGTGTTAAAGCCACAGGTGCCCTTACTGGACGTATACCCGCACAGGCCATTCGAACAGCCGAGGGAGCGTATGATCTCGCACAGAATGAGACTGATGACTGGCGTAGGCTAATATATTCAGAGTGGACATTGAGCCGAGGAGATAAAGGGGCCGCCACTCCAATGGGACGTAAACGTAGATTAAGACGACGAACAACACGAAAACGTAAACTGAGGAGAAGATGATGGAACAGAGCGACCACGACAGATTAATTGAAATTGGCGCTGATGTTAAGTGGATCAAAGAGAAACTCAGCGATCATCTAATTAAGCATTGGCGATTTACTGTGTTGGTTATATCACTCGTAGTGGGAGTTATACTTACGGGGAAATTTTTCTCATAAGCTGTACTGTAATAGGATCGAGTGGAGTTGTGTCACTCCAATGGAACACTAATTTTAATGGCTTATCTTTTGCGTATCCTTTTTGTTGCTTCTCCAAGTCTATCTGACGACGCTGTAGATTTTGGACTTGGGTCTGAGAGATATATCCAAACCGTCCCTCTTGAGCCCATATAATCGGCTTCGTCCAGTGGATCGCCGCGGTTAGATGTTTAATAGAGAGGGTATCTCCTGAGTGTTCTATATAGATATACGCTTCCATTATTTTATCGCCCCTTATTGTTATTATTTTCTTTACAGGTCACGAATCGTATATTGCCTTTTTCGTAGTGGCCATTATTGTTAATCCTGTCGATCTGTAACCCTTTAATTTGTTCGAGGTCTGTAAAACCTAAAGTTCCGGTTACGTATTCCCGGAAGTTATGGAGGGACTCGAATTTATTTTCAATACCCCGGCCCCCGTAATGTTTATATTTTGGGTGATCCGGATGATTACAACGGGAGTGCATACCGTAGAACACTTGCCCTAAATGACCTTTAATTGTACGACGATGTTTCCTACCGTACTCTAAGTACTTCTTTCGGTTTCTTCGGCAATACACCCCGTTCCGCCGTTTGATTTTATCTCGATGTCGTAAATAAAAATCTTTTTGCTCAAGGCTTATGCACTTTTTACAACAATGAGTTAGCCCATCTTTCGTCGATTTATTTTTGTGGAACGCATCTACTGGAAGTTCTTGTTTACAATATGAGCATTTTTTAATTTTCATTTTATATTTTCGAGGAAGTCACGCACCCACTGTTTTCGAGTAAACCATTTTCGAAATGTGTGTTTATCATATTTTAGTCTTATTCGTTTCCCTCGACTGTTGAGTAATCCCGGATCAACCCAGTAATATACTCCACGCCAATGAGTACGCTTGACTCCGGTTATCTCAAAGACGTAATCCATAACTTTCATCAGGGGCATATAATCATAGTTCTCGTTCTTCTTAATAAACTTGATCCCCTTGGCAGTAACTCCGTCCTCGATCCGTTGCATACGTTCTTCGAGTTTGTCGATTCGTTCCGGTATGGATCGGGGTCGATTAACCATCCCTTATTATCCTTATAAATTCGTGCATAGACTCGTATTGGAGTTCGAGTAATCGATCTATGTTACTTCGAATCCTTATAAAATCGAAGTCAAGATCTTCAAGAACCTGAATAACCGGATGCGGTTTTGGCTCTGGCACTGAGTTCTTCATACTTCCTCGGGTTGTCTCCATCATGTATACCCGGTTCTCGATCTACATTCCCTAACCACCTCTCCCACGGGATACGTTTTACTATCCATACAGCAACTCGATCCGGATGTTCCCAAAGAGTGAGGGCGACATTCCATACTGTCCCACGTTTCGAAGTTACAATCATAATCCACCCGGAGTGTATGCTCGGAGGGATTCGTTTGAAGCCCCCCAATAACTCTACACTCCCACTGGAGAGGGCCTCACCTATCGCTGGTGTGGGTGGTTTTTCCTCGGCGATCTTAAACAGATCATTCCGAGTTCGTAAATGGACCATCTTCGAGTCTCGCTAATAATCCCGCGACAGTAATTAGATGATATTTCTCGCCATCTAAATCATACCCGATAATACCCGCGGACATATAAATTATCATATCCCCGGCTTCAAGTGGGATCGGTATCTGGGCACCTGTATCTGTAAATACGCCAGGTCCACATGCCAATACTTCTCCCTGACAAACCTGATGTCTGGGATCGTTAGATTTTTTCATCCCCTTCTCAACGTGTTGTGGAACGAGTAAAATTCCACCTGATGAAACTTCTTCCACATGGGGTTTTACCACGATGATATCGCCGAGAGGCATGGGTACACGGTTTTTAGTTAGACCTACTTTTGGATTAGCCATTTTATTCTCTCCTAAATTAAATTCGTATATAATGGTTGGATTTTTTCGTCGCTCAATGGACGAGGCTTCTTTTTTTAAATGGTCCGCCCAATACACACATTCTAATACTCGTGGTACTGGCCCCCCAGCCACACATAAAACTATACACTGTGATCGGTGTTCACAAGTTCTCGTAATTAAGCCTACTTGTTTAGCCATCTTCTTTTGCTGTTTCAGATCCATTTCGTTGTCCTTTATCCTTTGATTAATATTTCCGGGGCGAGGTGGCCCATATTTCTTTTAACCCTATCGATATATTCTCCCTCACGAAAGTCTTTTGGTATAAGTTCACTTGGAGTCACATGAGTAATTTTAATATGTTTCGTACAGATTTTTGTGAATCTTACTGCCTCAAATAACAACCCCACTAAATGTGAACAGAATATAACCACAGTCGTTGGGGCGTTCTTTGAAAATTTCTTGAAGAACGGCGAATCCCACCACGCCTTAAATAATAGCCAAGCACCCTTATGGCCTGATGGATAAGATGTACCGCGGTGTTCTTTGATGAACCTTGTGAATATCTCCTCCGCATAAGCACAATCTAAACGGGTCTCGGTATTCCACACCCATTTTCGCCAATAGACTTTACCGTTGTAATATTGTAGCCACAGACCGAGCGGAGTAAGTTGGACACCCTTTATCCCCGAGAATTTATTCAGGGAAGTAGACTCAAGGACCATAAGTTGTCCGGCATTATTCTTGTAGATCACGGCGGTATGTCCAATGAATCTATAGAACCAATTTCGATTCTCGCAACAGAGCACATCAAAGTTACCCATCTGGTCACGGTATTTAAGGTAATCGTTCATTTTATTTACTCCAGAAATTGTCTCTTGGCATTTTCTCTAACCTGTATCCCGGTGTAGACATAAGTACGTTCTCCCTCTACACGAACTCGTACACGCTCCACAGTGGGTGCCGCTATATGTAAGAGTTGTCCAAATTGCGGACGACTCGTATGTTCCCGGCCACAGGCTTTACACCAACAAGCCCATAATTCATACAGCCCATGAGCCAGAAGTTTATCACTGTCTGCCCCGGTAATAATACAACACTCCGAAACAAACTGAGACATTGCATTTGCCGTAATACGAAAGGTGTTTAACTCATCGTGAGAAGATAATGGGAGTGTAAATTGGCCTCGCTCTCTTAGACGTTTTAATCCTTCTAAAGCCCACGGTACTAATTTATATGCTGATTTTGCTAATCGGCGTTTCAGGCCCCAGTCTTCCTTCCCGACATAAGAATTCGGAAATGATAGTATATTTAAGCGGGACTCTAATGCTCTCGCCCCATCAGGTATTTCAGGTATGATATTAACTGCCATAGTAAACTTACAAGTTAATCGAACTGCGGCCCGTACTGCTTTAAACTTAGCATTAACACCTACAGGATCTCCCCCGATTACCTGTAATAATTTCTCGGATGCTTGGCCAATATTACGCTTCCATCCTACCTTTGCATCCGGTAGAAATGCCGCGGCTTTCCCCTGTAACGGTTCGTATCCAAAATCTGTGGCTAACGCCGATAACTCCGTTGACACTACCTGATCGTCTCCGAGCATTGCCATTAAAATTCCAAGTACAGTTCCTTTCCCTGATCGTGGAGGACCACGAAACATCATCATTTTCTCAAAGCTCATATCCGGGGTTAGATGATACCCGAACCATTCCTGAATAAGATCGATGCAATCCTGTTGATCGTTAAAAATCATACGGAAATAAGATAAGATATCTTCTGCGGTAAGGGATGGATCAAAGTCATACGGGATCGCATTCAAACAAAAGTATCGAGGATCTGGATCTAAGGGACGCAGTTCCCCAGCGAAGTATCGTTCGAGATCTATAATTCCGTTTTGAAATACGATACAGTTTTGTGGTTCTAAATGCTGTTTACAA
>LAZR01000937.1_pt1 | contig 19833 bp, 11 predicted proteins | sample 329461 | NCBI WGS metagenome assembly LAZR01 (sample SAMN03002196, study PRJNA259156) | marine sediment metagenome | biome: sea floor; feature: Hydrothermal impacted sediments; material: marine sediment; isolation source: Loki non-amplified sample from Loki's castle hydrothermal vent sediment ...
ATTATTGTGAATACGGGAGATGATATTGAATTATTTGGTCTTAAAATTTGTCCTGATTTGGATATTATTACTTACACCCTTGCGAATTTAGTTGACAAGAAAAAAGGTTGGGGTTTTGTGGGTGACACCTTTAATAGTTTAAGCATTTTAAAAAGATTTTATGACACAGGATGGTTTAATGCAGGTGATAAAGATTTAGCAGTACACATTTATCGAACAGATTTGTTTAAGCAAGGATTTAACAAAGCTCAAATAACTCAAATGATTTGTAAAAATCTTGGTGTTATTCCTCATCTAATTCCTATGTGTAATGAATCTGTTGAAACGTTTATAGAAACACCGTCAGAATTAATGCAATTTGAGAAATATTTCATAAAGCATCGTTGTGAACCAGAAGTATTAGGCATAGAATTTAAGGGAATCGAAAAAGCGAGACCAGTAGAAAGGACATTGGATTATATAAAAAAAGCTGAAAGAATAATTATTTGTCCTTCTAATCCCATCGTTTCAATAGGGACAATATTACAAGTAGAAGGGATTAGAGAAGCTCTTTTAAATGTTAAAAATAAAGTGTATGGAGTAAGTCCAATTATTCAAGGAGCAACTGTAAAAGGACCTGCTGATAAATTGATGAAATGCTTAGGCTTAGAAATCTCATGTGTTGGAGTTGCTAAATATTATCAAGATATACTAGGGCATTTTATAATTGATAATAAGGATTTTAAGCAAAAATCAAGAATTGAAAAACTAGGAATAAAAACCTATTGTTTTGATACTTTAATGACTAATATTACTAAAAAACGAGAATTAGCGCGGTTTTTATTAGAATTAAGCAATTGAATAAACCCATAATTATGTCGCATCAGCTGCAACAGTACTAGGTTCTTCTTCTACTTTCGTTTCTTCTTTAATAATTTCTGTTTTAACATAGTCTCCAACAGATATTAATAACTCCTTTATTCTCCCTTCTTGTTGTAATTTTAATATTAAATTTCTATGTTTGACAAATGATATCAATTGAGAAATTACTGGAAAGATTAGCATGATAGGAAGAAGTAATATTACAATAACTTCGGGAGAATACATTGCCACGCTTTCAGTTATAGCATCAGGTAATTGAATAATAGTGCCTAAAAACCATTTAGGATGTATAATTATAAAACTTATTACCAATAGCAAACCAACACGGTATGTAAAGTTAACAATGGTTGACGTTGCTAAATTTTTCGCTCGAGGGGCAGAAGATTTAGCAGTTAGTGTATCTCTAGCCTCACTATCCTCTCGAAAAAGACGATCGATATATCTCCCTAGTCTTCTTGTTTTCGAAGCAGCGTTAACCAATTTCTTCTCTTCTTCCTCTAATTTTTTTTTCTCGATCATTTCTTTTACATATGAAAATCGCTTTGCTGTTTTTGCAAAAAACTTCCCTATTGCTATCCCCTCTTGTTGTTCCAGCTCTATTTCTTCCATCCGTTTTTTGGCTTCTTCCTTAATTTTATCAACATTTGCCGTAACATAATGAGATTCCCTTTGTAAAATTTCTAACTGTGCTTCAAGTCTATCGCTTCTCTGCAATGAAGGTTTTGTTACAATGTCCGTATAATTAACTTGAAATGCAAGTTCCAAATAAATATATGATATAATCGCAAAAACTATAACTGGGCTCGAGATAAACTGAAAAAAATCGTTTACGGGTATATCAAATACACTAGGATTAAGTGGATCAGTCGCTGCCATTTGATCTATATTGGGAATACTAACATTAAATAAACCCAACATATCTTTTAAACCAGTAATCATAAGGGGGAGAACTGTCATAAAAATGAGGGAACCAAGAGCAATAAGATGGTTTTTTGGATCACTATTAAAAAAAGCTCTTATGGCATAAATAACTGAAATCAGAATAAGAAGTTGAAATGTAAATAAATATAGATCATTAAATAATACGCCAACTTCATCAAGCATTAATTGTGGGATCTCTCCTAAACTAGGTGTACCGATTGAAAACCAACTGCTTAAGAACCTTTCAAAGAATGTCTCAATAAATTCAAACATGTAATTACTATAAATACCACCAGTTACATAAGCACAAAAAAATGCAATGGCAAGTCCTCCTCCATATATTAAATAAGAAAATACGTTTTTGATAGCCCCAAAAAAAGCGAATATAACATACTTATTATCCGCTGTAGTAATAACTTCATTAAAATCAAAAATTGATAATAAAAATGTAGTAAATAACCACGCGAAAACTGCTGTATTTATTATTTTTAAGGCTAGATAATAAGTCCTTGCCATTTTTTAGTATGCACTCCCTTTTTTCTTAGCTTCCATATATTTACTCAACACTTGATTCATCATATCATCTGGTCCGCATGAAATCACATTTATCCCCATATTACGAATTCCCTGCCGAATTGTCAAAATATGCTCCATCATTTCTTCACTGATAGCTTCAGCTAGTGCTTTATCTGTTGACGATAAATCGATTTCATGTATTTCAAACCAGGGGCTAAAAGGATTTATAACTATAACTGTATGATTGAAAGGTACTAATTTTCTTATGGCTTCAGTTATTTCTTTAGGATTTGCTTCCAAATCGGAAATAATAAAAATTAAACTACGTTTTTGAAAGCGTCTTGTGAAGTAATACATTGCCTCAGCCATTTTACATTTTCCCTCGGGTTTCACTCTAGCTATAAAATCTAACACTTGATAGAAATGATCGTCTCCTCCACCAGGTTTTAAAAAATTAAAATTTTTCTTGTCTGAATAAGTAAACACCCCAACATTATCTCTACGTGTTATCGCTACTCTAGTTAGAAGCATGCAAGCTCTAACAGCATATTCAAATTTTGTATTTTCAATAGCTCCACCTGCCATTGTCTCTGAAGAATCAACTAGAACCATTACGGTAACATCACGTTCAGCTTCAAATTCTTTCACAATTAATTTTTGGTGGCGAGCACTCGCTTTCCAATCTATTAGTCTGAATTGATCTCCAAAAACATATTTTCGCATACCATAGAATTCTGATCCTAATCCTTTTTGTTTAGATCTTTGTACTCCATAGTTTAATTGTAAGGATCTTTTTGATCCTAATATCTCAATTCTTTTTATATCTTCGTAAGGTGGATATATTAGAATGTCGGTAACGCTATCTGGGACGATTCTTTCTAAAGAATTAAATCCTAATCTATCTTTAACAGTAATAGAAAGAGGACCAAGAGCATACTCACCCCTCACTTTTGGCTCAAGAACATAAGAAAACTTGACTACTTCCTTAGGACCAATCCTGGTGGATATAAAATGTTCACCTAGAATTTGTCGAAAGAGTTGGGGATTAAAATTGTCCCTAATCTCGAGAAAATCGAAACTATTCCTGCCCATATTTTCAATGACAACTTTAACGTGAATAAAATCATCTCTGAATACCTTTTCTTTTTCTAATTCTCTATGGACCCGCAATTCTTCTATATTCAGTTTATAGTGGAATATGGGTAAGCTAATAATAGTACTAAACAGTAAAAGAATTGCAAAATATAATAGAAAATAATTCTCAAATGCAAAACCTGCTGTTAGAAAAAACACTGCAAACAAAATTAAACTTCTACCTTTTCCACCTAGAATACTTCTCCACCTTATTACCAATAACTATATTTTTTGTTTTAATGAATTGAACCTTCACCAATACTAAAAAAAATTGGTGATATTTAGATTGGAACTGGAATTTCCTCTATTATTGATTTTAACACAGATTTTGTGTCAAGTCCTTCTAATTCCGCTTCTGGTTTTAGCAAAACTCTATGATTTAACGCTGGAATGATTAATGCTCGCACATCATCAGGGGTGACATAACTACGACCAAGTATACTAGCCCTTGCTTTAGAAGCTTTCATAAGCGTAAGGCTTGCCCTAGGACCACACCCAAGAGCCACTTGCGGGTGATTACGAGTCTTTATTATCAGATCTCTTATGTATTTTAGAATGCGATCATCGATGTATACCATGTTCATGATTTTTTGAGCTGCTAGAATTTCTTCCCCTGAAGTTATTGCTTCTATAGATGGTGACTCACCTGATAATTGTCTTCTCATAATTTCGACTTCTTCATGATCTTCGGGGTAATCCAACCAGAGCTTGAACAGAAATCTATCGATTTGGGCTTCAGGTAATGGATAGGTTCCCTCCATTTCAACAGGATTCTCGGTTGCAACAACTATAAAGGGTTTTTCTAGAATAAGAGTTTGACCTTCAATTGTCACTTGCCGTTCTGCCATCGCTTCAAGAAGTGCTGCTTGAGTTTTTGGAGCTGCACGATTTATTTCATCAGCAAGAACAACGTTTGCAAAAATTGGACCCTTTTGAAGTACAAAAGCCCCTTCATTTTGGTCGAAGATTTTAGTGCCAGTAATATCAGCTGGGAGCAAGTCTGGTGTAAATTGTACTCTCCTAAAGCTTATTCCAAGAGTTTCAGCAAAAGTTTTTGCCATTACCGTTTTTCCTAAACCAGGTACACCTTCTAAAAGAACATGACCATTAACTAGGACTGCTATGAAAAGATTTTGAAGTATATCACCATAACCGACAATTACTCTGCTTACTTCGCTGAGAACTTCCTGCGCTATCTCTCTTATAGGTGTTACATCAAGTTCTTCTTTCTCATAATATTTTGCTTTATCTGAAGTTCCTATTTTTTTCACACCTTTTTTTTGTTTTTTTTTATTTTTTATTTTTTTTATTATTATTTTTTAATTAAACTTGAAGAGCTTACAAATTTTCTATTGTCCAACCCATTTCGTAGAATAAATTTTCGAAATCTTCTTCAGTTCTCACTTTATATTTCCCATCTTTGATTGAGATAATTTTATCCATAAATCTGGAGATTCTCTTAATCCTTAATTTTGTTGTAGAGGGATCTTTTGCAACCACTAACTCTACAACATTTTGAGTTGTTATTTTTTGCCCTTGTAATTGAGAATTCAATTTTCTTTCTAGTCTTCTATATAATAATATCAAGGCATCTGTATATTTGCTATGATCTCTATATTCTTCAATTTTTTGAGCAAAAAACGATGAGGTTCTAAATCGAGCCCTTTCTTCTTTCTTTTCTTCCGCTTCAGCAATCTTCCGCTCTTCTGCTTTTTTATCTTTTTTAGGTAAATATTTTCTTAAAGTATAAAACGCCAAGAGGGGATAAATCCACGCTGTAATTGGGTTAGTTGATAAGTGCACAATATATTGCATTATAAATCCAAAAATTCCAGCTGAGGTAAGATCTCTTGAATTTTCTGGACGTATATGAGCCTCATCGAAAATAACTATCCAATCATTGTTGTTGTAATATGTAAGCCATTGTATGATATTTTGGGCAAATTGTGTATTATCATATAAAGGATCATCAATTAATTCATTATTAAATAGGCTAGCATCAGCAGATACAAATATTCGTGAAGTCCCCATATCTTTGGCTAAAAAAACGTGTGGTGTAAATGGGCTATAAAGCGGGAGTTTCAATTTATCAAGTGGAATAGGTGATCCTGAGAATAGTGAAAGTATTGTACCCATAAAACCCAATTCAAGAACATCCACATCAGGATCAATCTTCCCATTACCATTTTTGTCAACCCAACTATATGTATTACTCGCTGAACCGATTATATCCCATCCAAACATCTCAACAAGCAAACCTCCTGCAGCAGCTGATGATCTCGATAGAATTACTTCATCGATGAAGTTTGGAGTCGTTGTTGTGGGATGGGAAAGATCAAAATCTTTAATTATAGGAAATTCAGGAGTAGGATAATAAGATTCGTTATCGCGCAAGATTCCATCAGGAAAAAGAGTTACAGGAAACATTTCCCCAGTTTGGTTTGAGCTTAACTGACTGAGCATATTAGCAACAAAAATTTCCCAAAGCAAAATGCTTGTTGAACCATGATCATGGCATAAAAGAAGTGAATTGGATCCTTTAAAAAAATTAATAAAATATGGGATCTCAAAAATTGGGTCATAGAATTGATTGGGGCCTAATAAAATTAATAATTTTGATTTATTGCCAGGTATTCGTTCAGTAGCACTTAAACTTGATTGTACTGTCATAACTTCATATCCTAAGTCTTCAATTATTATTTTTAACTCAGACCCCCCATTCCAATTTGTATTATATACTGAAAAATTATTGGTATTTTTACCTTGATCAATTGCTGGTGAAAGTATTGGAACAAAGGCAAAAATAAATATTATGAGAAATAGGGCTTGTTTATACAGTGAGTTAGATTTAATTTTTTTCCGAGATTGGGTTTCTCGTGATTTCTGAACAGTAGCATTTCTGATGAATATAAGAAAACCAAACCCACAAAATAAGGCACCTATATAACATAATAGTGGTATATAGGTTATGAAAATAGGAAAACTTTCTGGGCTCACGATTTGTAAGGAACTTGAAAATCCAGTTATTATAACGCCAAACACTAAGAGATAAATTATGAAAAATGTAAAAATTATCCCTTTTGATATATTAGCACTCCTTTTAGAGGTTTTTCCTTTCTGAGCCATTTTAAATTTTCTTTTGTTATTTTAATTCTAATTGAAATGAAACGTGTCGTCCTTAAATTATGCTACACTGAGAAACTAAACGTTTTTCCCATGATTTCATTGTATAGATTAGAGAATAAATCAATAGTGAAGTTCAATTCCTTTTTAGTAGGTTCTACTCCCCCATAAATGATATCTTCTATTTTTTTAATGAATGGATAAACGGATTCTGGTTTTAATTTCTTCTCTAATTCGTTTACACATTTAATTGCATATTCTCGTATAGTTTGATGTGTTAATCTGGGTTTTTTAAATTTCATATTAATGAGATCATCGTAAACTAAGTATATGTATGCTATTGCTTCTTTAGGTCTCTCAGAATCAACTAACACTTTAACATTTTCAAACTTCTGTTTTATATCAATTTCTGTTTCCCGTGATTTCTTCCTCTTTTTCTTTTTAGCCATTTTTTTAACCTATTTATGTATTTTTTCAACCAATTTAATTAATAATTTATTTTGAATTTATAATTTTTTGTACTTCCTTGTCTTTTTAACTATCTTATTATCATGTTGAATTTGATTAAAAATTTAAATCAAAGTTATGTCCTGTTAATTGGAAATATATTGGTGAAAATAATTCGCAAGTACTGTAGAAATCTTTTTCTGTTATTAGGAAAGGCTTCCCATAAATAATTTTCTCAACGGTTTGAATAAAGGGGTAAATCGCAGAGGGTGTTAATTTTAATTCCTTAACAGAAATTATAGCAAAATCTCTAATTGTTTCATTTTCTTTTCTGGTTCTATTAAATCTTGCGTGTATTAAATCCATAAAGACTGCATTAAATAGATATGATAATGATTCTTCTAATCTTCCTGAGTCTTTAAGAATTTTAAGATTAATAAGCTTTGATTCTAGTTGAATATTTACAACATGAGACTCCTTTTCTTGTTTCCTATAATAACGATAACCAAACACTGCCAACACAGCCACAACACCAGCTAAAATTGGAAAAAAGACTAAGGAAAACATCAAGAAAGGTGGTAATCCTCCTGCTCCCGAAGGAATAAAAGCAGCTCCTGCTGTAATATTAATATAGGTAATACTAATTAGTTGTTTACCAGCAGTATTTACTACACTAATTTGGATGGATTTATTACCAGTTCCATCAGGAATTGTATAAGTATAAGTAAAAACTCCATTAGCATTTGTCACTGCGTTATTAAGTAGAGGAGTTCCATCATAACGAATTACAAGTGTTCTATTAGAGATTTTAAGTGAGTTATTATAGAGAATTTGGCCTGTTATTATGATACTTTTTCCTTCTTCATAAGTCGTTTGCTCAATGTTCCAGATACAATCTATATCCCTAAATACGTTAAACGATATTAATTTTTGAGAACTATTAATATATGGGAAATTACCCGAATAACTCAAATTTAAATTTAAAGCTTGAGAATAAGCATTATCTGGAATTGGTATGCTTTGCGAAATTGAACCATCTGTGGTACTTGTCAGAAAGGAACTGATAGACCATTTGTACGAACTATTATACCAATTATAATTTATTTGCGCATTTGGAATACCTGTCCCACTCTCATTATTGTACCTTAAATATCCACTTAATTCCAAACTTTCACCGGTAACGTATGGAATATCGGTATAACTGGCATTAAGAATTGATGTTGTTTTTGTGAATATCATTAAAAAGTTTTCTTTAAAAACATTACCCCTACTCTGATCAGTCACATTTGCTTGGATTTTATATCCTGAAACGGAGAATATATCAAAACTAAAAGGTATCCTAAATTCAATTCGAAAATCTCCATTTAAGTCTGTAATGTTATTAAACTGAGGATATAAAGCATTATCTACAAAAATTGTTATATCTGTAAATTTTACCCCGGTTCCATTATTATATTTGAGATTTCCTTTAATTGTTATCGTTTCATTATGTAAATACCGAGTATTATTTAATTGATAATTTGTTATATTTATACTAGCCCAAAATGCTGAAATTTTCAGAGTATCTCTATTTTCTATACTTCTTCTTTGAGTATTATTTAAATCAACAAAATTAACACTTCGATTAATAAAACTAATTGAAACTGTAAAAATGATAATAATTAAAAAGATTCCAATTGAGAAATTTTTCCTTTTTTTCTTAAATCTCAATTTTTTTTTTAACATTTTATACATATTTTTCTAATTTTTTTTTTCAGGGAATTTAATTTATCTTTTAAGTAAATTCTAACTCATTTTTTTCTACATATTCAAGATTATTGGGTCCAGGATCAAAATAAACAATTATTTTAATTTCGTCAACATAATTAACCTCTGACCAAGCCTGATCGATAATAAAAGAAGCATTAAAAACGCCCCAAGAATCTGTAACTACCTCATTAAACACGATTAACTCACCATTTAGCTTTTGAACAGTTACGTTCACTTTCATGTTTGTCATTGCTGTTGTATTATCCCAAGTTAAATTCCCATATATAAAAAGAGTGTCACCCTCCCATAAACCAGTATTGATATCATGAGGAGTAGTATGAAACCCATCTTGTATAATAATTGTTCCCGCTGTGATGTTCAATGGTATGAGTAAACTACTATTATGAATCAAATAATCACTTAAAAATATATTAGTATAGCTTATACTTCCGTTGAAATCTATTCTTATATAATACTCTCCTTGAGGGCAAGTTGAAATGATAAAATTTACTACATAATTGAAAGTGCCATCATTATTTATAATAATGGATTGGGAACTCAATAAGTTAAGATAAAAGGAAACATCATCATAAGAGCTGTTTAATAATATTATTGTAATGTTTAATCCTCTTAAAAATTCTCCGCTTTCTTTGAGGGAACCTGATATAATAAAGTTTTCAGTGCCCCTAACAATCTGATTTTTGTTAGAATTTGCATCGATAGTTAAAGTATTATTTATGATAATATACGTCGTGTTAATAGTGTTGTAAATGTCATATTGGACTCGAATTTGATGCAATCCTGCATGTAATGAGGCAGTTGATATGTTAAATTGAACAAATCCAGATGTCCCCGTCCCACCCGGAAAAATGTAAGTATCTAATAATGTATTTGTAAAAACATCATAGAGATATACAGGATTACTTTCAAGGTTAAAAACATGAGAAATATTAACCTGAAAATGTGCAGTTGTTGTTTTATTATATCTAGCGGGTTTATTAATATCATCATAAAATGGGAGTGCAAGGTTACCTTCAATTGCGAGAGTTATATTCACATTTTCTGGGTCAATTACCTTTAATTGATTCGGTAAAACAAATAAAGTAGCAAAATCGTTGAGGTTTATAAAATCATATTTATATGGGTTATTTACATCATTACTAAATAAGAAATTGCCATTGAAATTAAGAATTAAAGTATAATTAGTAGCATATGTACCTGTTTGAACGCCCATGTTAGTAATACTAAAAATACCCCTATCATTGGAAAAAGATGGGTTCGAAGGATTTAAATCATTAGAGCTATCAATAAAAGGAGAAACTCTATACATTTGTAAGCTCATTTGAGAAAAGTTAATAGGGTTACCCTGAGTATCAATTAAACGACATAATATATCAAATTGAGTTCCAACTCCAGTTCGATTTATTTCGGAAGGAGAGGGACCAAAAATCGGATTAAATACAATTGATTCATTGACAATATAATATGAATAGTTGAAATCACCACCAAACTTAGCATAAACCAAGGTAGGACCCGATTTATTAGTATTCCCAACATCGTATAGAATTGAAGCGCTCCCGAAAAAATCTGTAATATCAGTACCAATGAGATCGTCCCCATTTGTATAATCATAAAACTCAACAATCTCACCCGGAGCAAGAGACATATCACTTTCATCAATTAAAGTCACCGAAAGATTTAGTTGCTCCCCCCGTTTAATATTTATTAAGTTACCTGGATTAGGGAAATTTGGGTAATCTGTTGGTTGCCCATTAATTGAGAATAATAACTTGAATGTTAAGGGCTCAGTAACATTAAACGCTATTCTATTACTTGAATCATTCATGATACCGAAAGCAAGAGGTATGAAGTTCCAACTACCATTAAAATCAACTCTAATGTCGTAATTTCCTCTTGGAACCAAAGGATTTACATTAACGATTTCATTAAAGTTACCAGTATCATCTGCATTAGCATAAAATGTATCGAAAGGAAAACTAATGTTAATGTTTGTATCCTTAAATAATAATACGAATACCACGGTAGCATTCTTTACTCGTTGGTTAGCTATTGGATCATTAACAAAACCTTGAATTGTTGTTGAATTGCTTATTGAACGGTTGATCATTGTTGGATTTACACTTGTAAGATTTACATCTATATCACCATATACAGTATACATAGTCCAATTAAAAGTTAAACCGTACTGTGCTACTATAAAGTGTGGACCAACAACCTGGGAGTTATTTATATCTATTAAAATTGATGCTGTTCCACTTAGATCAGTGGTAGCATTCCCAAGATTTACTCCATAAGTATAGTCAGTAAAAATAATTTCTTTATTTGCCACGGACTGATTTGTGCTGGAAGTTAAAATAGCAGTTAAATTGGCTACCTGTCCTCTAGGTCCTGCTGTAAAGTTCGAATTAACAGTCATATTGAAAGCCTCTGGAAGAGAAAATCCTCCAGCTCCAGAAGAGACATCAAATTGGACCCACATACCATCCCCGTCGATATCTGTCGGAACATAAATTTCAGCCCAATTATAAATATTTTTATATCGTATTATTATATTATTTTTTTCAGGCTCAGTCGGGTAAGTAATTTCTTCTACTTGACCTAACAAGTCGTTAGCTCTAAATCCATCCACAAAACGACTTGCAACACCAAAGGCTCTAGAAAAAACACAAAAAGCAGTAGCGAAATCAGAAAAAACACCTATTCCTTGTTCCAAAAACCAATCAACGGTATCTCTTCCTTCTGGGGCAGATTGATACTCATCAGGGGCCGTTGGAAAGGTAAATTGTGATTGAAGATAATTGCGTGTTTTATTAGCAATTATAAATGCATTATCAGTACTATTAATCGTTGAATTTAAAGCATCATAATGTGTTTGAAAGTTTGGTTGTGATGCATAATAGGAATTGAAATCAGGGGGTAATTGGGTAAATTGATTTAGTATATTTATGTATTTTTGAGTAGGAGGAGCAGAAACAAGAACTGCCAAAATATTAATATCTTGCTCAGAGGGGAGATCTGATCCAAATAATTCAAAAGTCATATTAACAGAATCAGCACTATTAAATTCAAGATTAACAGCAGTATTATTAAAGTCATCTTTTGTTAAAATTTCCGAATCTGGGACTAAATTAGGAGTATAAATACTATCTTCTAAAATAAAAGGTGTGGGAAAAAGAATGGGAAGCCCCATAAGGTTTAGGCCAATATTAGTTGATAACGGCATTTTAATTTGCACAATATCTTCAGATCTATTTTGACTATAATACTCACCCATGGAGAAAAAATTAAATGGTAAAGCATTGGCACTCGAGATCCATTGATCTCCAGTATATTCATCAAAAACTTCATATCTCCATAAAGCGTCTGTCATTTCATTAATTGAATTATAGTCATAAATCCTAAATTTTTCTATTAATCCGGCAGCTCCAAATAGTAATGGAAGAAGCGCTTGTGAAAACAGACTTAGATCTAAATCATCGACATCCCCATCGTTCATATTCTCTATTATATCAGCTAAATCTTGAGGATCGATGTTTTCGGCAAGTTTTGCCAATTGTGAGGCGTTTAAATATTTCAATAATTCGGTTAGAAAATCAAGAGGAAGTGGTGGTGCTATTTTTTCAACATCCTCATAAGGTGTATTGGCTTTTTCTTTATTCGGGGGTGTTCTTAGACTTCCAAACAGAGAACTTAAAAAAAAAGTCGAGAATGCGAATACGGATATTAATAAAACGGCGACTAATACTACACCAATTACCCTTTTTTTATTTATCCCGCCACCTAGTATTTCCTCCCGCAATTCTGACATATTATCCCAAAAAAATCGTTTTAATTATCAATGAATTAGAATATTAATAAAAAAAATTATATTTATAATTTTCCACCTCTTCCGTTAAATTATTGGATTTTTCAAAATTGCCTTTTTAGGCAGAAAATAAACATATTTCCTACAAACATTTAATCATTAAATGATAAATAAAATAATCTTATTTTAACGATTTGATTAAGAAAGGGGATATTTACATTTGAGAATTAACTAGTAATTTTAAAATTCAAAACCACATTTAGTGCACAATAATTTTTTCGCGTATATTGGCTTAGGAATATAGCTAATGATTCGTGTTCGATCCTCAAGCTCTTTTACTGCGAAACCAGAAGCACCACAATTGGGACAAACCCTCCTTCCAGTAACCCGTGATGGAGTTGGAGTTGTTGAAGACGAAATTGAAGGACTAACACCATAATCTGTTGGGGTTTGAGATGTAATTCCTTGGGCTAAGCTAGAAGGCATTACCGCCATAGGTTCTTTTAATTCTTCAATTCTTTTCTCTTTATAGGCAAGTTCTTCCTGTAGTTTAGTAATTTGAGTTTGTAAAGGGCTCATTTGCTGTTGCAACATTGAATTTTGTTGCTGTAATTCTTGAACCTGTTGTTGTAACCCAGGAACATGTGCTTGTAGATGAGAATTTTCTTCTGTTAACTGATTAAGCTGTTTTTGATAACTATCTATTGAAGATTGAAGTGTTTGAATTTGGGTGTTCAATCGGTTAATTTGCTTTTCCTTTTCATTAAGTTGAGCGCTTATTGTTGAATTTTGAGTTTTTAATTCATTTATTTGACTTTTTACTTGATTGATAGTAGATTCTTTATCTTCAAGTTGAGTCATAATTGTATCAAATTCTATTTGTGATGGACCGGAAATATTTATTGGGGGAGGGTTTGGTGGTAATGATGGAGAAAGATCTAGGGTGTCCGTTGTTGGGGGTTCTACTAAGGGGGAAGGTGTAGGGGGTTCTAAAGTAGGCGGGGTTAATGGTTCTATTGATGGTCTTGTAGGGGGCGGTGTGAACGGGGGAGGGTGTGATGGAATAGAAACCGCGGGAGGATCGGGTGTTATGGGTTCTACTAAGGGGGAAGGAGCAGTAAATTTGGGTAAAGAGGCAGGGACTTCTAAAGGTGGTGGGATTAGAGGTTCTATTGATGGACTTGAAGGGGGAGGTGTCAATGGTGTAGTTGAGGGGGGAGGCATTTGAGGTTTAGTTAATGGTTTATCTTCCTTTTTTTCATCATTATCTTTTTCATATTCATACGACAAAATGATCTCCTTAATATTATTATTAAATTATAGGTGATTTACTAACATAAATATGGTATTCAAATTTATAAATTAATGTATAAATTACATTTGAAAACATTTTGATAAAGATATGTTAAAAGCAGTTCCAATACGGTCTTAATTTTCCTTTTAAAGCGGGTAATAATTTTGTGTTGATGTAATCTAACAATAATGGTTCTGAAGTTCTTGTTTTTTCTACAATTAAGTTATCTTCCTCATCATTAAGAACTCGTAAGCAGTTATAAACAGCTTTTGCCTGCTTATCAATTTGGTAACCTCCTTCAAGAGTTATTATGATCCTTTCTTCGGCAAAATCTCTAGCAATTTTTTTTATTTTGCTTAAAAAATTAGCTGGACCTTGAAAAGTCCAACCCATATCTGTTAATCTATCTGACCAATGTGTATCAAAACCAGCAGATATGAGGATAAACTCGGGTTTGAATTCATTACATATTGGTCGTATTATCTCATCAAAATAAATCATAACAATATCTTCTGAAGCTCTAGGTGGCATAGGGAAATTTATAATCTTACCTTCACCTTTTCCTGAACCAATTTCATTTATAGATCCACTTCCAGGATATAATGTTCTTCCATCTTGATGAGAATTAAATATTATAATTTCACCCGATTCTGACCTAGACCCTTGATAGAATATTTGTTGGCTTCCATCACCATGATGACAATCCCAATCGATTAATGCTATTCTTTTGATATTTTTTTCCCTAAACAAGTATTCTGCAACTATAGCAACATTGTTAAATATACAAAATCCAGCACATTTAAAAGTTTTTGAATGGTGTCCAGGGGGACGCACAACACAGAAAATATTTTTTATATTTCCATTTAATATTTCATCAGCAGCTTGTAAATTACCGCCAACAGAAAATAATGATGCCTCGAAAGTTTTTGCTGAAACTAATGTGTCAAGATCAAGACTTTGGACATATCCCGTTTTTTCGGCGAGATTGCTAACTTCTTTTACCTCATTTATCAAACTTTCATTATGAACATATTTAATTTGATCTTGTGTTGCTTTCCTCGGTTGAATTAATTGAAAATTTGGATCACTTAATATATTATTTTTTTCTAAGAAATCCATGATTTCGATAAGCCTTATATGGCTTTCTACATGAGTTCCTATCTTGTGTTGGAGATAAATATCATCATAAACTATTCCTGTAGTCACGGAATCACATTTTAATTTTCTGTTGGATATCTATTATTATATATACTTTTAAGTTTTAATTATTTTAATTTTAATCTATAAACTTAAAAAAGTTTCTTCATAAAATTTTTATAGAAATGATTAGTTCCAAGAAATTAAGCTTAAAAATTATTATAATCGGAGAACCAGCAGTAGGTAAAACTAGTTTAGTAAGAAAATTCGTTTCAGGACAATTTACGGAGGATTACCGTTCAAGTATTGGGACTAATATCTTTACAAAAAAGATGGTATTGGAGAATAAAACACTTGCAACCCTCCAACTTTGGGATATTGCCGGTCAAGAACGTTGGATTAAAATGAGGGGATCTTATTATTCAGGCGCTAAAGGCGTGATAATTGTTGGGGATTTGACGAGGAAAAATTCTTTTAATCAGATTGAGAAATTCTGGATACCGGACATCACTAAATTTTGTCCATTAGCACCAATCATATTGCTTGCGAATAAACAAGATTTAGTAAATGATGTAGATAAAAAAGAGGTTATTTCTTTAGAGAAGAGTTTAAAAATAAGTTCTACTTTCTTTACTTCCGCTAAAACTGGCGAAAATGTAGAACTTGCCTTTAGGGTAATGTCAGAACAATCAATTAGGCATTTTCAATGAGCGCCTGTAAATATATAAATATTTTACGAATACCCACTTAAAAGTTAAATTACCTCATTATTGGTAAACTTGATAAAATTACTCCTTGGTTCATATAGAGTGCCTTCCCTTATCAGTTCTCCAAGAGAGTTTTCAATAAATTTTTTATCCAAATTCTCCTCAAGCTCTAGAATTTGAATTACGTTTTTTTTCTCGAGTGATTTCCAATTATTCTCCTCGAATATTTCCTTTAATCTATTCATCAAAGACTCAAGTTTATTAAGATTGCTCCTCGACTCTCCAATAAAAATTCTATCCATATCTATTTTTCCAGAAGTCTCATCGTAACCAGTATCTTTAAGATATCGTTGGAACAGTTTAATAACTTCTTCTACATCATCTTTTATTACGTTATCTCTTAGAGCCATTTTTGCATATGCTTCACTCAATCTGATAAGAGCATCTAAATTCCTTGCTAAGATCGAAATGATTGCATCTTCACTTTCATATTGACCTCTTAATCCCAAATAAAACTCTTTTATTCTTTCTTTAGCTTCATCTGTAAGTACTGGATGACATGTTCTTCGGGCATATTTAATATATTTTTTAAGAAATTCACTAGAAATGGGAGTTATAGTGTCATTTTCATTATCAAAATCCTCTTCGGGTTTTGTCATTGCATTCTTTAAAATAAATTCTGCCATTTGGGCATCTTCTGATTTATTAGGTCTGTCAACTACAATAAAGATTAGATCAAAGCGAGATAAAAGAGAAGGAGGTAAACGAATGTTTTGAGTAGGTGTTTTATATCTGTCATATCTTCCATATTGTGGATTGGCTGCCGCGATTATAGCAGTTTGAGCTTTTAGCGTGGCAACTATTCCGGCTTTAGCAATACTCACTGTTTGTTGTTCCATCGCTTCATGGAGAGCCGAACGATCTGCTGTATCCATCTTATCAAACTCGTCAATTGCTGCAACACCTCCATTAGCTAAAACAACAACCCCTGCCTCTAGATTCATTTGACCAGTTTCACTCTCTTTAATTACAGCTGCAGTAAGTCCAACACCCGTTGATCCTTTTCCGGATGTATATAAACCGCGAGGTGAAACTTCTACAGCCCCTTTCAGAATCTCTGATTTTCCTGTACCTGGATCTCCCACAACAAGAAAATGGAGGTCTCCACGTTTATATCCCCCGCCTGGTTTCTTTCTTCTAGTCCCCCCAAATAAGCTTAAAGCACATGCCATTTTCAATTGCTCACGACCATATATATTTGGTCCAATTGATCGGGCGATTTTTTTCTGAATCATAGGCTCATTTGATAATTCTTCTATTTTCTTTTTATCCTCAATTGAAAGCTCAATTAGTTGGTCACTTTTGTCTTCCGGATCTATTAAATTAACCTCTATAAAAGTTTTGAATAAAGTTGAATTAAAACTTTTTGTTGATTGAGCTAAAACAGATTTATATAACCCCATAATTTTTACTCTATCTCCTGGTTTAACTATATCAACTAAATCATGAGTTAAGATTGCTTGAACTGATCTTGGAATTCTTCCAGGAGGTAAGTCTTCGGGAATTTCTTGAAGTGTTATGCTTTGCCAATCAATAAATTCTGAACTTTTAGATATAAGTCTAAAATCTGATTGTGTTTTAGCTTTACATCGTTTATCAGTACAAAAATTGGGCCATTTAATTCGTGATGTTAATTGAATTACTTCAAACTGACTCCCACAGACTGCACATTCAAACTTTGCCTTCAATAATTTCGGTCTAATCGATGAACATCTAACTAGAATACCTTTAGTATAAATAAGTTTATCTATATTTTTTGCTCGTAATCCTCTGAGAGAACAAAATAATGGACATAGTTTATCTCTAGTTGATATTCTTACAAAATAATCTTTGTTGGTTAAAACTGCTCCTTGAAATTTTAATATATTCTTAAATGCTTCGACTGCATCTTCCAATAAAGATTGAGGATCATTACTTAACAAATCAGCAATCTGGGGATCATATGCTAATAAATCCTCATAGAGAATAATTAAAGCGTTCCCACCCTTGGAGAATACATTATTAATCTGTTCAAGGTATTTATATTCACCTGGTCTCTCTTGAAACAGTCTATAAAAATCTTCCAACTTTTGAATTTTATTTAGAGGTACTGCAGAATTAGTGAAAGGTGTCGTCATATAAGATCATTTTGATTTTTTTTATCGAATATAATATCTGTTTATTCTATTTTATTTTAATAATCGTATTAAGGGATAGGTTATTAAACCATGAATAAATCAACAGATTTAAAAAAATCCAAGAGGGAGTAGGATTAGTAATATATTTTACTAGTAGGGAATTAGCTATTTAGCGTTCTTTTATTGATTGTAAACAATTACAAATAATGGGATCTTGGCTCATTTCACATCTTATTTTTAGAAGAGAAACAATCCTTTTTTTAATATTTTCGCTTTCATACTTCGCTGTCCGGCTTAAAATCAAGGCTATAGATCTTTGAGTTTCAAGGGATCCTTCATCACTAAGATTTTGTAACAATTTTGTTAATATACGGTTTAGGCTTATTTCTTGTATGATTTTAACAAAAGTATTAATCATTCTTTCTCTTACTTCTTTTGATTCATCCTCTAATAATATAATGATTTTGTCAAAAATAAATTCAATCTGATTACTATATATCCCACTTAATCCCGCTGCAGCTTCTCTTACTTTAGGATCTCTGCTTATTAAGTTATTATGGAGAATGTTAAAGGGAATGTGAGAATCATTTACTTCTTTAATATCTGATAGCATATTCATAGCTGACCAACGAACCCAATTTTGTTCATCATTTAGCAAAGAACCCAGTTTTAAAATAATTTTTTCTTTATCTTCGACATGATTAATTATTTTCCCTAAACTCGAAACTGTCGCTTCTCTGACGATCCAATCCTCATCATTTAAGGTTTTATTTATTAAAGTATCTATAACTATATCAGAATTTTTATATCCGATAAAACCAAGTATTTTAGTACTTGTTTCACGTATAAATGAGTCTTGATCAGATAGGAAATTAATTATAGGAGGTATTGGAATTATTTCCGATGATTTAGATGCTATTTCGAGCAGAGATTTAAAAAGGATAACTCGAATAGAGGTGTCTTGGGCATCTGCGGATTGAATAAATTCAGGAATTAAAGTTTCTATAAATTTTGGGGTTTTTTTTGCAACTGTTGAAATTAGTTTTGAAGCTTCCTTCTTTAATTGTTTACTTTTCTCGTTTGTAAATATATTCAATACAGGTCTCATTCCAGTATCTCTGGGAAATTCCTCTACCAATCCTTCGAGTGAGGATAATGTGTTTAATTTTATATCTACATTCTGATTCTCCAAAAACTGAATTAGAGTTGGAATTACGTTAATAGGATCTGCTTTACCAATTTTGATAATAATTTCAGCAATTACACCTTTTGTAACATGGCCTGAGACATCGGGAATTTTAATTAATTGTTGGATGATCAAATCTGGGTTTTCATTATATTTTTCGATAAGAATATTAGAAATGTTAATTCTTAGTTGTTTATTCTCAAATTTAACAAAGATCAATAAGTTTGTTAATATTTTTTTAGGATTGTGTTTCCATAGTCTTCCTAGTAAAGATATAATGCTGATTAATGTATCTGTATTTGTTGGATCAATTTTTTTTATAATACTATCTAAATCTAACAAACTAGATTCCTCTTTATAATATTTATCTAGTGCTAAAACAGACGAATTTCTGACATCCTCATCAAAATCAACTAAACCTTCAAGAAGAGGTAAAATTGGAATTTTATTTTTCTTAAATTTTCCAATCTTTGTGATGATATCAAAGATAGATGCTCTTACTGAACTTGAAGGATTTTGCATCAATGGGATAATTTTTGAAACAATCCCTTCTTTAAATCCATTTATACTTAGATTTTTTAAATTATTAATCGCTGCTGCTCTCACTTCATTGTTAGAATGAAAGATTTTTTCAATAACAATATTATCGGGTAGACTAAGTGAGGATTCTGCAATAATGTTAAGAATTTCTATTTGGATTTTATCAACAGGATCATTAATGAATTTTTTAAAATTCAATTTTGAAATTAAATCAT